>MDTG01118008.1_pt1 | contig 58322 bp, 56 predicted proteins | sample 811421 | NCBI WGS metagenome assembly MDTG01 (sample SAMN05326645, study PRJNA326480) | marine metagenome | isolation source: seawater | place: Pacific Ocean: South East | collected 2011
GTCGGTTATCATTCCTTGCTTCAACGAAGAACAAACGATCGTATCTGTAATAGAGAGGGTAACGGAGGCTGACACTCTCGGCCTTGAGTTGGAAATCGTAGTTGTTGATGACGCCTCGACTGACGGATCATCAGACCGAATTCTAGAGTGTGCAGTCAAGTTTCCCTTTCTTATACATCATGCTCACGAGATTAACCAAGGCAAAGGGGCGGCCTTGAGAACTGGATTTGCGCAGGCCTCAGGGGATATATTCCTTATTCAGGATGCTGACTTAGAATATGATCCGTTAGATTACCCAAAACTCTTAAAGCCCATCGCTGATGATCGTGCCGACGTCGTTTATGGTTCTCGTTTCGTTGGCGGGCAGAGTCATCGGGTTCTCTATTTTTGGCATAGCTTGGGAAACAAGGCACTGACCTTGCTCTCAAATATGGTCACGAACCTAAACCTCACCGACATGGAAACTTGCTACAAGGTTTTTCGTCGCGATCTCATTGATCAGATCAAGGTTGAAGAAGATCGGTTTGGTTTCGAGCCTGAGATTACAGCAAAGGTCAGTCGGCTACAGCCTCTCCCCCGGTTCTTTGAAGTCGGTGTGAGCTATTATGGCCGTACATATGCGGAAGGAAAGAAGATCACTTGGAGAGACGGGTTTAGAGCAATTTATTGCATTATTCGCTATGGCGTTTTCCGATAAATCACTCCAATTTTACCAAAGGCACAGAGAGTAACTAACTGCATGAAAAGACACCTTCTAAACTCCGACATCGCTGAAATTGTTGCACGCCTGGGCGATGAAGCTAAGGCGTTTTCGGGCAGGACCGTCCTGCTGACAGGCGGGCGCGGATTTCTTGGCCGTTACTTCATGGAAGTGTTTGGCGCCTTGAACCGAGACGTTCTCGATGCACCAGTGACGTTGGTTGCTATGGATAACATGATCACGGCCGGCAAAGAGGGTGCTCAAATACCTGATTTGCCGAATGTCGAGTTTGTGCAGCATGACGTGGTGCAGCCCTTTGAGTGGGATCGACCTTTGGATTACGTGATTCATGCGGCCGGGATTGCCAGTCCCTATTACTATCGGGCTTATCCTTTGGAAACGCTCGAAGTGGCTATTTCCGGAACCCGGCGAATGTTGGAGCTAGCTGAGGCCCATGACGCCCGGTTCACCTTTTTCTCATCTAGTGAGATTTACGGAGATCCGGATCCCAAACATGTTCCCATGGCCGAGAGCTATCGCGGAAACGTCTCTTGCCAGGGACCGCGCGCATGCTACGACGAAAGCAAGCGCGTTGGAGAGACTCTGTGCTACATCTTTCACAATACGCATGGAACGCACACGAACACGATCCGGCCGTTTAATGTGTTTGGTCCAGGCATGCAGGAGACCGACTATAGGGTCTTGCCGAATTTCGCCAGCCGCATCAAGGGCGGGGTCCCACTTCATGTCTATGGCTCGGGCAATCAGACGCGTACCTTCTGTTACATTACGGACGCGATCGTTGGGTTCTTTCTGGTAATTCTTAAAGGCGTTGCCGGCGAAGCCTATAATATTGGTAACCCGGAGCCAGAAATTTCCATGATGGAGCTTGTTCAAGAGATAAAGACTCTGTCGTCACAAGACATCCAATACGATGTTGTTGAGTATCCTGATAGTTATCCAGCGGACGAACCCAACCGGCGCTCGCCGGATATTCGTAAGGCCCGCCTTCAGCTCGATTACGCACCGGAGGTTCCGTTAAGCGACGGATTAACCCGATTTCTTAATTGGGCAAACAAGACTTACACGGGCAAGCAATAGCTTCGGATATGCTCAAACTTTCCATCATCGTTCCCGCCTTCGATGAGGAATCGACGATTCTGCAAGTCCTCCGCGAAGTTCAGGCGCAGCGGATCGACGACGTGATCTTTGAAGTGATCGTGATTGATGACGGTTCGAAAGATGCGACCGTGACGCTGCTGGAAGAGAATCCCGGACTTTATTCCAAGTTGATAAAAATGGAGAAGAACGGCGGTAAAGGCGCCGCCGTGAAGGCTGGGCTGTTGGTCGCTAGCGGCGATTATGTTCTTTTTCAGGACGCAGACCTTGAATACAGTCCCAATGAATACGAAGCGCTTCTAATGCCTGTATTACGCTTCGATGCGGACCTTGTGATGAGCAGCCGTTTTGCAGCGCCGGCCTACACTAGAGTAGCCTATTTTTGGAACAAGATTGGCAACCACCTAATTACATTATTTTTTAACATTTTGAACAACACGACCTTCACCGATATCTATAGCTGTTATATGCTCTTCCGTCGGGATCTCGTGCCGACCGATAAACTCAAACGAATGGGATGGAGCCAGCAAGCGGAGATCTTGTCCATCGCCAAACGGCAGGCCCGCAATATCTATGAAGTACCGATCAGTTACCATGGCCGCACCTTCGAAGAGGGAAAGAAGATCCGCCCCTACCATGTGATCCCGGTAGTTTGGACTATCTTGTTCCATCGGCTCCTTCGTTGGTAGCGCTAGTTTCTTCGTAGATGCCCGAGATATGTAATTATGCGAAATTCTGGGATGCCTCGTCACTGGAAACGACATACCGCCGACGGGCCTACTCGTGGTTAAATTTTTGATGAAAGAAAGCCTCTACATATACCAAAAATTTGAAGGTAAAGCGGAAGACTGGAACGCCATAGTCCTGCGCTATCCGAATACCGGACTAATTCAAACGTGGGAGTTTGGTGCTGCGAGAACCCAACACAACTCATGGGAAGTAGAGCGTGGCCTGATCATTGCGAAGGGTTGTGTTGTCGGAGCGGCACAGACCATTCTTCGAACAATACCGTTAACTCGGGCTGGTTTTGCTTGGGTGAACCGCGGACCGGTTGGTTCTTTTAAAAATGTCGGAGCTGCGCTCAATGCCCTAAGGCACCATTTTAATATTTCGCGGGGCCTTTATCTCCGTGTTGCGCCGCCCTTGATGGAAACGGAGGCGTCTGCGGCCATTTGCCAAGATAGCGGTTTGAGGCCCACTTGCATTGCCGGATGGGCTTCTTCCTCTATTGATCTTAATCATTCGGAGCATGCAATTCGTGTTAACCTCCACAGTAAATGGCGCAATGCATTGGTGCGTGCAGAGCGTGCAGAGCTCGACATCCGCGTTGGTGGTGACCTTCAGACATTTGAGACGTTTCTTCGTGGGCACGCCGCCCATTTATCGGGGCGCGGTCCGGGTGGCGGAGTGGATATAGCGTTTCTTCGATCCCTCCAAGAATTTTTACCGCCAGGAAGGAAGCTCCTGAGCGTTACGGCCACGAAAGATGGCTGCTACTTGGGCGGCGCTGTTTTTGCACGTTACGGCAAGACTGGTGAATACCTCGCTGGACATAATACGGAGACAGGGAGAAAGAAAAACGCGGGCCAACTTGTCTTGTGGTCGGCATTGCGCCAATTGCAATCTGACGGCGCGACACGTCTGGATCTTGGTGGTATGGACAAACATTTGACCCCCGTGGGAATCTTCCGTTTTAAGAACAGGATGGGCGGCAAGCCGTACCGGTTGGCACTCGAAATGGAGGGAGATGCGCCAGGTTTAATCAACAAGGCGGTCCGTTGGCGTGTGCGGCGCGAGCGGTCTCAGAGTGGTCACGACGTTGGCGCGGCGGCTACAAATTGACGAGACTATTAATACAGTGCACCGTACATCCAAACTTCGCCAAGGTGCTGTGGAGTGAGAATGTGACGGGCGATATTTGATGCTAGATTCAATTGTGCCAGTCATCCTTTCTGGTGGTGCCGGGGCCCGGTTGTGGCCTTTATCACGCCGACTTCGCCCAAAGCAATTTTTGCCATTGATGGGGGATGGTCCGAGCCTGTTTCGTGCGACACTTGATCGCGTCAAAGGTAATGATTTCGTGGCGCCCATTGTCGTGTGCAATCACAATCATCGATTTCTTGTGGTCGAAGAGATGAACGAAGCCGGGGTGAGCGCCCGAAGCATCATTATTGAGCCGGTGGCGCGAAACACCGCCCCGGCGATCGCCACAGCCGCGCTCCATATCCTTGCCGGTGATCCGGACGGTCTAATTTTAGTCTTGCCATCAGATCATGTCATTTCTGATCTCGCGGCGTTTCGGTCTGCGACCCGGGTTGCCGCGCGTTTGGCAATGGAGGGGCTGCTTGTCACTTTTGGCATTAAACCCGATCATCCGGAGACGGGATATGGGTATATCCGCCGGGGGAAGGCTTATGGAGAAGGTCATCGCGTTGCCGAATTTGTGGAAAAGCCAGACCGGGCGACGGCGGAGGCCTATTTAGCTAGTAGCGAGTTCTATTGGAATGCGGGTATCTTTTTGTTTCGCGCGCGAACTTTTATCGATCAGCTCCGTCAGCATTCGCCTGATGTGTTGTCCGCGGCAGAGCACGCCATTGCCAAAGCCATTACGGACGCGGATTTCCTCCATCTAAACAAAAACGCGTTTGAGACGGCGCCATCGATTTCCATTGATTACGCGGTCATGGAGAAGACATCCCAATCTGCCGTTGTTCCGCTGGAGGCGGGCTGGAGTGATGCTGGATCTTGGGAAAGCCTGGCGAAACATGGCGCTGCCGATGATGACGGGAATGTCTGTATCGGCGAGGCCGTGTTCATCGATTCGCAGAACAACTACATTCGCTCGGAGAAGCCGCTGGTGGCTGTCTTGGGCATCGATGATATCGCTTTGATCGCCACGGATGATGCGGTTCTGGCCATGCCAAAATCCCGTGCACAGGAGGTCAAATCGATTGTCGCCGAGTTGGAGGCCCGGGATCGTGAGGAGATCATTTCGCATACCCGCGTCTATCGCCCGTGGGGACACTATCAGAATGTTGATTCAGGTGCTGGGTTTCTGGTCAAACAGATTGTTGTGAAGCCGGGCGCCAAGCTCAGCATGCAATACCATAACCACCGGGCCGAGCATTGGGTGGTGGTCGAAGGCGTCGCACGTGTCACGAACGGTGAAGAAGCGTTCGATATGAGCGCCAATCAATCTACGTTTATTCCCATCGGTACGAAGCATCGGCTGGAGAACCCAACGGATGAGCCGCTGCGCCTTGTTGAAGTTCAAACCGGGAACTTGATTTCCGAGGACGATATTGTTCGCCTGGAAGATACATACGGCCGCGCTTGATCTGGATAGAACTGGAGCGAACCAACCTATTTCTTTAATCAGCAAAGGTAATTTAACACAATGCAATGGCCGATTTCATTGATTTTTCCGTTGGCCGCGTTTTTCTTGTCGATGGTTGGCACACGTCTGCTCATCGATTATTTGACGGCTCGGAAGGTTCTCGATCACCCTAACGCGCGGTCAAGCCACGAAGTCCCCACGCCCAGGGGGGCCGGCATTGCTGTGGTGGGCGCGCTCCTTACCGTGTGGATCGTCATCGGCGTCTTTGAGGGGCCGCGCGGTGTTTCGGTTGTGAGCATATCTGCGATCGGCATGATCTTGGCCGGTGTGTCATTGTTGGATGACCTCCGAAGCCTAGGCCCTGCTGTGCGCCTGACCGTCCATGCCGCCGCGGTGGCGATGGCGTTGATCCTTGTGCCTTTCCCGGGGCCTATCTTTGGCGGCGTTTTCTCGCCCACGGTGGATCTCATTATGGCTGGCGTTCTGTGGGTATGGTTCATCAATCTGTTCAACTTCATGGACGGCATTGACGGGATCGTCGGGGTTGAAACCTTGGCCATCTCGATTGGCCTGTTCGTAATTGCGCGAAAGTTAGGGCATGGCGAAATACCCATGTTGCTGAGCCTCTCCATTGGCGCCGCGGCGCTGGGATTTTTACGATGGAATTGGCACCCTGCGAAGATTTTTCTTGGCGATGTGGGCAGTATTCCTTTGGGGTTTGTGTTAGGTTGGATGCTGCTTGGTATGGCGGCACATGGGGCATGGGTGCCGGCGCTGATACTGCCACTGTATTTCCTCGCCGATACGACGCTGACCCTTGTGAGGCGGATACTCAAAGCCGAACGGTTATGGGAAGCTCACCGGCAACACTTTTATCAACGCGCCGTCGCCACTGGGTTGCGCCACGATCAGGTCGCTTGGATTGTTGGGGTCGCGAATCTCTTTTTGATCATGTTGTCCATCGTGGCAGCAAGGGGGCTACCCGAAGCCGCTATACTTGGCGCCTGTGGCGCCGTCGGCATGCTTATGTTCCTGCTCGTCAAGGGTGGACCGACCGACTAGCTTCGCCATGCGCATTCTTTTTCTGACCGAGAACTTTCCGCCTGAAACTAATGCTGCCGCCACACGTGTCTATGAGCGTGCGTATTATTGGGCGAAGTGGGGTCACGATGTGACAATTCTGACCTGTGCACCTAACTTTCCACAAGGCCGGTTGTTTGACGGCTATCAGAACCGCTGGCACCAGATGGAAGACATGGATGGCTTGCGCGTGGTGAGGGTCAAAACCTATATCGCTGCGAACCGTGGGACCTTTCTCCGGACCTTGGATTTTGCAAGCTTCATGATCATGGCCGTAGGCGCAGGCCTATTCGAGAAACGGCCCGACGTGATCGTGTCTACGTCACCACAATTCTTTGTGGCAGTCAGCGGGTGGATTTTGGGGGCGCTCCGGCGTGTGCCCTTCGTCTTTGAGTTGGGGGATTTGTGGCCCGCTTCCATCGTCGCGGTCGGCGCCATGCGGGACAGCCTAGTCATCCGGATGTTGGAGAAGATCGAGCTGCTCTTGTATCGACGCTCGGCGGCCGTTATTGCCCTCACCCATGCGTTCAAAACGAATTTGGTGGCACGTGGAATCCCTGCTGGGAAAATCGCGGTGGTCATCAATGGCGTTGATCTTTGGCGATACGGGGCTCGCTCACCGGACACGAAGCTGTCGGAGACTTGGGGTCTGAAGGATCGGTTCGTCGTCGGCTACGCCGGTACGCACGGCATGGCGCATGGCCTGATGAATGTCCTAGATGCGGCAACATTGCTCAGTGAGCGCACGGACATTACCTTTCTGTTGGTCGGGGCGGGGGCGGAACGCGAGGCCCTCATGCTCGAGTCTGAGGCCCGTGGTTTGGAAAACGTCATTTTCATGCCGCCGCAACCCAAAGACATGATGCCGGCTGTCTGGAGCTTGTGTCAGGTTGCGCTTGTCCACCTTCGAAATTCTCCGGCGTTTGAAGATGTGATCCCTTCGAAGATGTTTGAGGCCATGGGCATGGGCCTGCCGATTATCCTGGCGCTCCCTTCCGGTGAGGCGCGCGATATACTGGAGGCTGACGGTGCAGGTATTCATGTCCCGCCGGAAGATGCGACGGAACTGGCGGTAGCCGTAACTCGTCTCGCTGACCAAACGGACTTTTACCATAGCCTTCGGTTAAAAAGCTTGGCCGCGGCGCCTCGCCATAGTCGCGAAACGCAGGCCGAGCATATGATCAGTGCGCTGAAGGTGGTCATCGAAGGAAAAGGTGGCCGCGTTGCGGAAATCCCGGCTCCGGGCGTGCGCTGATGCGCGTTTTGGTAACCGGCGCCACGGGATTTGTGGGTAGCCACCTGTGTGTTGCGCTTCTTCAGGCCGGCTATCAAGTGAAGGCAGCAGTCCGCCTGCCGGGAGTTCTTCGACCGTACCCAGGTGTCCAGGAGATTGCTATGGGCAGCATTGGGCCTGATAGCAATTGGCGGGAGACCCTGGACGACGTGGACGTCATTATACACTTGGCTGCCCGTACCCACGTGATGCGCAACACGGCCCCGGACCCAGAGGCCGCCTACCGACGGATCAATGTGGAGGCGACCGCGGCTCTGGCCAACCAGGCTGCGGCCAGCGGAGTCCAGCGGTTCATCTTACTGAGTTCTGTAAAGGCCGGTGCGGAGCAATCTTTTAGCCGGATACCACTGCGGGTCGATATGGCGCCGAAACCAGAAGATGCCTACGGCCGAACCAAGCTGATGGCCGAAAAGAACCTTACGGAATTGGGTGAGAATACTGGCATGGAAACAGTCATCCTGCGTTCGCCATTGATCTACGGCCCAGATATGAAGGGAAATCTTCTGTCCTTGTTCAACGCCGTGGACAAGGGTCTTCCTTTGCCCCTGCGTTGGGTGGATAACCGCCGGGACTTTCTGTTCGTTGGGAACTTGGTTGCGGCAATGATGCATGCCTTGGGCATACAAGCGGACCAATGTGGATTTTACTATGTGTGCGATGGCGAGGCGATTTCAGTCGCCGAGCTCGTTCGCCGCATCGCACACGCGCTTGACCGCCCGGCGAGATTGTTGCCGGTGCCGCCGATTCTCCTGCGGCTGGCGGGTGCGATGAGCGGGAGATCGGAAACCATCAAACGTCTCACCGGGTCCTTGCAAATCGATGGCGACACCTTTTGCCAAAGCGTCAATTGGACCCCGCCTTATACCATGAAAGAGGGATTGGCTAAGACCGCGGCATGGTATAAGAGCCGAGAGTCAACAGACCAGGCCGGCGAAACGGACCGAGCAGAATATTTTTAATGTTCCATCGATTGCATTCACGTGGATTGATAGTTTATGGCCATGACATTTTCATGGCTGCCGCCTCTTTTTTGTTGTCAGTTTATCTCCGGCTTGGATTGTGGGGGTTTGAGGTCTATCCGGAACGATGGGTGGCTGCCTGCCTCCTGTTTATGGTGATCTGCGCGGTCGTATTTTGGCCCTCTGGTATGTACCGAGGGGTCTGGCGCTATGCTTCTTTGAACGACTTGTGGGCGATCACCAAAGCGGTGACAGCGGCCGTTTTGATCTTTGCCTTTGTGATGTTCATTTGGACTCGGCTCGAGCCCTTACCGCGTTCGGTTCTGTTGATAAATTGGTTCGTGTTGATGGCTCTTCTGGGCGGTCCGCGGTTCTTCTACCGATTGCTGAAAGATCGTCGAATTGATTTTGCCCGAGGTGAGAAAACGAAAGGTCGAGTGCCAGTCATGCTGGTGGGTGCTGGCGACGGCGCGGAGTTGTTTATTCGAAGCCTGCGCAGTGCACCCGACTCGGGATATGAAGTCGTCGGCATCATCGCCGAAAACACCCGTCGTGTTGGTCGTGAGATCCATGGTGTTCAGGTTCTTGGTACGACGGATCAAATTTTGGAGATCGCCATCTCTTTGCGGTCGCTAGGGCGTGCGCCGCAGCGTCTGATCTTGACCAAAGATGATATAGACGGCGTGATGGTCCGGAGTTTGTTGGATGCGGCTAATACGCTGGGCATGACAATGGCCCGCATCCCCAGAGTTACAGACTTTCGCCCCGGCGACGCAGAGGCGATAGAAACTAAGCCAATCAACGTGGCGGATTTACTTGGGCGCCCCCAGGTGCCGCTGGATCGCAATTCCATGGAGCGGTTGGTTAAGGGTAAGTGCGTCATGGTCACGGGTGCCGGCGGCAGTATTGGGAGTGAATTGGTTCGGCAAATCTGCGCCTTTGCGCCGTCTAGAGTTGTGCTTTCTGATAACTCGGAATTCGCGCTTTACAGCGTCGATCTGGAGACATCGGAAACCGCCCCGAGGGTATCGCGCTATGCACAATACCTGGATGTCCGGGATGCTAAACGAGTTTTCCGCGCCATGGAAACGCATCGGCCCGACCTCGTGTTTCATGCCGCTGCCTTGAAGCACGTGCCCATTGTTGAAGACAATGTACTCGATGGAATCGAAACTAATGTACAAGGGACTATCAATGTCGCCGATGCGTGTGTGGAGCAGGGCGTGGGCGTGATGGTGCTGATTTCCACGGACAAGGCTGTCAATCCAACCAGTGTTATGGGGGCAACCAAACGGATTGCTGAGTCCTATTGCCAAAACCTTGATATGATAGCCAACGGAAACGGGACGCGTTTCGTCACGGTTCGGTTCGGTAATGTATTGGGATCGACCGGGTCCGTTGTTCCTTTGTTTCAGCGTCAGCTTGCGAATGGAGGGCCGTTGACGGTTACCCACCGGGAGATGACGCGGTTTTTTATGACGGTGCGGGAGGCTGTGGAGCTGGTCTTGCAGGCGTCGGCGTTGGCTGCCGGAACGACGGAAGGCGACGGCGAAGTGCCGAAGGGTAATATTTGTGTCCTTGACATGGGAGAGCCGGTCCGGATCTATGATCTGGCGGAGCAGATGATACGTCTGGCTGGTCATGTGCCCGGAAAGGACGTGGCGATCGAAGTTGTCGGCATACGTCAAGGCGAAAAGCTCTATGAAGAGGTATTCCACGGCGGCGAGCCGCTGGTTTCAACCGATTGCGCAGGGATCCTTCTTGCGGCTCCGAGGACCGCGGATATCACTGCGCTGACCAAGGCAATTACTCAACTTAAGGCGCAATGTTTCGCATTCGATACCGACGGCTCATTGACGACCATCAAGGACCTGGTGCCGGAATTTTCCGGAAGCCGCAACGGCGCTTCGGCCTAGGAGCTGTTTCCTCACTCATCCCTGTAACCTGATCCGAGGCTTGACGATGTCATCACCCATTAGACGTGCGCTTATTTCTGTATCTGACAAGACCGGTCTCGTCGAATTTGGCCAGGCTCTTGCCGCGGCTAATGTGGAGATTCTCTCGACGGGCGGCTCGGCTAAGGTGCTCCGCGATGCTGGCGTACCCGTCACGGAGGTCTCCGACTTCACCGGTTTCCCGGAGATCATGGACGGACGGGTGAAGACCTTGCAGCCGACTATTCACGGCGGCCTTCTTGCCGTGCGCGGTAATGCGGATCACGAAGCGGCCATGGAAGAACACGGCATTAAGCCTATCGACCTCCTAGCGGTGAACCTTTACCCGTTCGAGACGACGGCCGCCGGCGAGGCTGATTTCGCCACATGTATCGAAAATATAGACATCGGTGGTCCGGCCTTGATCCGCGCAGCTGCAAAGAATCACGCCTTTGTCACGGTTGTTGTCGATCCCGGTGACTACGCGCAGGTGCAAAATGAAATGGAGACGAACGGTGGCGCCACCACTGATGATTTCCGAAACCGCCTGGCTGCCAAGGCTTACGCCCGAACGGGCGCTTACGATGGGGCCATCTCCACATGGTTCGCCAATCAACTGGGCGAAGCCTTTCCCGCTCGCACCGTGTTTGCCGGGGAACTGAAGTACACCCTGCGCTACGGCGAGAACCCACACCAGGAAGCCGCATTCTACACTGGCGGGGCTGTCCGGCCGGGTATCGCCACGGCCAAACAGCTGCAAGGCAAGGAGCTCAGTTTCAATAACCTAAATGACACGGATGCGGCCTTCGAATTGGTAGCCGAGTTCACTGACCAACCGGCCTGCGTCATTGTCAAGCACGCTAATCCTTGCGGGGTCGCTGTCGCCGATGATCTGGTAACCGCCTACAAACGGGCCTTGAGCTGCGACACGGAAAGCGCCTTTGGCGGCATTATTGCGTTTAACCAGCCCCTGGATGAGGCAACGGCGAAAGAGGTGGTCGAATTGTTCGCTGAGGTTGTCATCGCTCCGAAAGTCGATGACGCGGCCACGACCATACTTGGCAGTAAGAAGAACCTGCGTGTTCTGGCCACCGGAGCCATTCCGGACGCGGCGGCTGCCGGAATTACCGCGCGCTCGTTGGCTGGCGGCTACATCTTGCAGGGTCGCGATGATCGGATCTTTGAGAACTTTCGTGTGGTGACACAACGCGCGCCAACGGATCAAGAGATGGCAGATCTGAAGTTCGCTTTCACAGTTGCTAAACACGTCAAATCGAACGCTATCGTTTATTGTAAGAATGGCATGACCGTGGGCATTGGCGCTGGCCAGATGAGTCGCGTGAATTCGGCACGGATCGCCGCATGGAAGGCTGAGGATGCGGCGCGGGTCGCAGGTGATGCGCAAAGCTTGGCAAAGGGTTCGGTGGTGGCCTCTGACGCTTTCTTTCCCTTTTCTGATGGCCTGTTGGCCGCGGCCGAGGCGGGCGTTACGGCCGTGATTCAGCCGGGTGGCTCGGTCCGCGATGACGAAGTCATTGCCGTTGCCGATGATAAGGGTCTGGCCATGGTTATGACCGGGATGCGTCACTTCCGCCACTGATGGGTTTGGAGATTTGTAAGCTTGGGCCGACAAGCGTCAAAAATTGGCCTCAAGCTCTAATGAGCAACAACAGGCGGAGGAAGCAGGTAAACACCATTAGCATCGAATTATAGGCTTTTCCAACAAGTCGGTAAGCTAGGTGATTAGCCTAGGTTTTGACAACAATTCCATTTTACCAAGGCCTAATAAAGCTGTTGGGCGTAACGCACCCGCATGTCCTCGTCGGTTTCAAGCTCTATGTCGACACCGGATTGGTCGTTGATCATTTGCGCAATGGTCGGGATTGGGCGCTTATCGGCTTGTGCATCCGGCGACCAGAACTCGGAGCGCATCAGCGCCTTGGCACAATGCAGATAGACTTCGTTGATCCTTACCACCAGAACGGACGCTGGTAATTTGCCTCGCATCTCAAAGCGGGTCAGAAGACCGAGATCTGTATGGATTTCAGCTTTGCCGTTGACTCGCAGGGTCTCGTTGACGCCAGGAATAAAAAAGATCAGTCCGACCCCCGGATGGGTAAGCAAGTTGGTGAGCGTATCGAGCCGATTATTCCCCGGCCGATCTGGAACGGCGATGGTGTTGTCATCCAGGACGTGCACAAACCCTGGTTCTCCGCCGCGTGGCGTTGTATCGCCAAGTCCATCGGGGCCGGTGCTAGATAGAACGAGGAAGGGTGACAGTTCGATGAAGTGCTTCGAGTGCTTTTCGAGTTTGCTCATTTGCTTTGCAAGGGGCCGACCTTTGGGTGTTTTGTATATTTGGCGGAGTTCTCTCTCGGTGGTTATGTGCGCCATTAAAACCTCCTTTCCGCAATGAGGTCCTGATCCATGAATTGCAGGCGCAAGAACTGAGCCAGGATGTGCATCAGGCTCTGATGAATGTCCTCGACTATGCCGTAGTTGTCAGCCTCCACGTGCAGGTTGACGTCTGCTAACGCAGCTGTTCGACCGCCATTGAAGCCGGTCATGGAAATCGTCCTACAATCACTGTCTTTGGCCCATTGCACAGCCCGGACGACATTCTCGGAATCGCCCGATGACGAGATGGTTACCAAAACGTCTCCAGATTCAGCCAAAGTGGCTAGCTGGTACACAAAGACGTCATCGTAAGAGATATCGTTGGCTACTGCGGTGACGGTCTCCATGTTGGATACTAACGATATGATGCGAGGCAGGACTTTTGTGTCTGTCTGAACGCCTTTCAAGTGGTCACAAATGAAGTGATTTGATATCGCCGCTGAGCCGCCATTACCGCAGACATAGATCGAAGCGCGTTGGTCAAAGGCTACACTCAAGATTCCTGCGGCTTCTTGCAACTTTGTATCATCGACGGACGCAACTGCGCGGCTCATTTGATGAAAATATGCGCGTGAAAAGGCTGTGATGTTGTCAAAATTTTGATCTGGAAAAGTCATGGCGGGACTATGCCGCGCGAGCGCCATGCAATCAACGGTTTACGACCGGTACCTTGATCAACAACGCGATACCTACAAGAAAGAAAACTATGATTGTTGCCATGCCTGCGCGTTGGCTCTCAAAGGTGACTGTTGCCCAGGCCAAGAAGGCGGGTCCAAGAAATGCGGTGGCTTTGCCAGAAAGGGCGTAGAGCCCGAAGAACTCCGTGCGCATGCTCATAGGTGCCATGTGCGCCATCATGGAGCGACTTGCCGACTGGGCCGGACCCACAAATAGTCCTAGCGGCAATCCGAAGACCCAGAACAAGCTTTGACTTTCTACCACAAGCAACGCGCCACCCAACATCGACAGGCCGGCGACGGAAATCAAGATCACAACCTTTGGCCCAATCCTGTCGTCCAACCAGGCGAAAGCGACTGCGCCCAGGCCTGCGGCAGCGTTCATGGCGATACCAAAAATGATCAGTTCCTCGAAGGTCAGACTGAATGTGCCCGCGGCATAAATCCCGCCAAAGGCAAATAACGTGTTCAGCCCGTCGGTGTAAATCATGCGCGCCAGCAGGAACCGCCCCGCATCCTTATAGTTATGAAGTTGACTGAAGGTCCGCAAGAGGGCGCCCAAACCGTCGTAAATTGCGGTGCCGATGGTCTTTCCCGTTGCGGTTTTATCTGGGGTTAATAGAAAAAGAGGCAGGGCGAACGCTACCATCCACACCGCTACGAACGGGCCTGTGATTCGCAGTTCTTCTGCCGCGGACTTGTCCAGCCCGAATAAGGGAACGTCGGCCTGCACGAAGGCGACCAGTGTGATGCCGAGACAAACTAAACCGCCAATGTAGCCAAGTCCCCATCCCCAGCCAGACCAGCGGCCGAGTTTTTCCGCAGGGGCTAGGTCGGGTAGCATGGCATTGTAAAACACCATGCTCATCTCGAAGGCGAAATTGGCCAGCGCGATCCAAAACAAGGCATGAACAATGAAGGCCGTGGTCGGCTCCACCGTCCACAGCATAATGGCGCCGAAGGCGGCAATCAGCGTGAACAGCGCGAGCCATGGCTTGCGGCGCCCAGTGTTATCGGCGATGGCCCCCAGAACCGGCCCCAGTAAGGCGACGGCTAGCCCCGATAGGCTCATCGCGATACCCCATTGGCTGGTACCACTCACCTCATCTGCGGCTACGCCCTTGGTGAAGTATGCGGCAAATACGAAGGTGGTCAGAACCGTCGGGAAGGCGGAGTTGGCCCAGTCGTAAAAGCACCAGGCCGCAAGGCCGCGACGGTTCTCAGCCATGGGCAGGGATCACTCGTCCCGTGCCTTCGGGCGAATTACCCTCGGTAAAAAGGATATGTGTGTCAGCGGCCATGTAACGGATCAGTGCTTGAAACCGCTCTAAAAGTTTCGAGCCATTGTAGGTGGCGAGCAATATCAGCTTGCGTGCACGTGTCATGAGCTGTCTGAGGCTGTTCGGGCCAATTCTGCGTCCACCATATCACGGGCTAATTTTTTTAAAGTGAACCTTGGTTCCCAACCGGTCATCCGTCTTAGTTTCTCTGAATTTCCGACCAGTTCTGCCGGTGGTTCTAAGGATCTTATTAGAGATGGGTCCTCGTCCACGTAAGCGTCGAAATCAAGGCCAAGGCAATCGAACACGTGAGTGCCAAAATCTCGAACGGAATTTAGTTCGCCACTTGCTACGATAAAATTCCCCGGCGAAGATACATCAGCAATGAGGCGAAGCGCGCGAATATGATCGGCAGCGTGCGCCCAATCCACCCGTGCGGCCAAGTTGCCAAGAACCAGGCGATACTGTTGTCTGCGTTTGATGGCAACGCCCGCTCTGACAATTTTTTGCGTCACATAACCGGGGGACCGCCGAGGTGATTCGTGATTGTAAAGAATGGCCGAGGATGCGTGGATGCCATATTGGCTCCGGTAATGCGAGCAGATACCGATCCCGGCCGCTTTTGAAATGCCATAGGGGCTGATTGGCGCCATCGATGTGTTCTCGTCTTGCGGGCTTTCGACAGGCAGGCCGAAGACACGCGATGATGCGGCAAATACCAATCTGGCTTTTGGCGCTTCAGCACGAACTCCTTCCAAGAGATTGGCCAGACCGACAGCATGAACCTTTAAAGATTGGGCAAACAAATCTGCCGCGTCCTCAGTGGGGGCTTCGGAAGAACCGTGGACCGCGGCCAAGTGATAAATTTGGGTCGGTTTCCAATCCGCGATCCAGGCGCGGACTTGCTGCGAATCGCAAATGTCGAATGTTTTTCGATCCGCACCACTTCGTCCGTCGAACACGGCAGTTCGATCGCTACCCATCGTGGCGACGTCACCGCTCAGGAGCGCTTCATTCAAATACGACCCGTCTTGTCCTAGAATACCGGTGATGAACGCGCGCTCACTCATGGGCGTTCAGCACTTATGGCAGTCGATAGGCGATTTGGTTGTTTATTGGCCGCGCTGTTCGTCATTGTTTTAGGCTGATATAGGTTTTATTCGTCGTTTGTTTCATAAGTCAAACTGTGCCGGGTCGACACCTTCGTGTAACAGATCAGTCATCACCATCTCTCGAGCCATATCGTGGAGTGAGATTCTTGGTTCCCAACCAAATGTTTGGCGGGCCTTGCTGAAATCTCCGATAAACTCGCTAACATCGACGGGCCGAAGTAGTTTGGGGTCAATGTCCACATGATCCGACCAGTTCAGGCCTAGTAATCCAAATGATGCATCCAGGAACTCCCGCACGCTGTGGCTCTTGCCCGTCGCGATAACGTAATCATCGCCGGATGCTTGTTGCAGCATCATCCACATAGCTTCGACGTAGTCTTTCGCGTGACCCCAGTCGCGGCGGGCATCCAAGTTCCCGAGGAAAAGTTTATCTTGTCTGCCAGCGACAATTCGCGCCAATCCACGAGTGATCTTACGCGTGACAAAATTGTCACCACGGCGCGGACTTTCGTGATTGAAAAGGATACCGTTTGAGGCGTGAAGCCCATAGGCCTCCCGATACAAGCGTACTTGGTGGAAGGCGAACACCTTGCCGCAGGCATAGGGATTGTCGGGGTGGAATGGCGTACTCTCATCTTGTGGCGAGATGCCCACATTTCCGTACACCTCGGACGTCGTTGCCTGATAGAATCGGGTATGACCGGCGCCACCATTGCGGACTGCCTCGAGCATTTTGAGTGCCCCAAGCGCGACAACTTCGGAGGTGTAAACCGGTTCATGGAAGGAAATTTTAACGTGGCTCTGGGCCGCCAGATTGTAGACCTCATCCGGTTCAATCTGATTGATAAGAACAGCCAGACGACAGCTATCTGTCACGTCGCCGAAATGCAACCGTAGCGATTTGCCGTGCATTTCACCTGGTTGAAGAAGATGGTCGATACGGGTGGTGTTTGAAATAGACGTGCGCCGAACGATGCCGTGAACCTCATATCCCTTGGAGATGAGAAGCTCAGCTAGATACGACCCATCTTGACCAGAAATACCGGAAATCAATGCCTTTTTCATGGGCGTGCTAATTTAAAAACCAACCCTTACCAAGATTCCACCATAAACGTAATGGGGAACGAAAGTTTGCGGGACATAGCAGGTCGGGTTCGGCCTTGCAAAGAAATTTTATGTTTGATGTGGAGACTGCGTGAAACGGATTGGCGCGCGTCCTCAAACTCTGGGAACGTCGGCTTGTATAAGCCCCCTAACGCCCGACGTCGGCGCATCAGATGGCCTGCGCAATTTGAAGGCATCGTTTGGCGACCGGCTCCACTGTTGCCAGACGCACTTGGAAAACAGGTAGGAAGATAAGGGTATCCCGAAGCTGGGACGCCACTTGATCGGCTGCCGCGTTTATCCGAATTTCAGGTGCGAGGTCCGGCCAACTCTCCACGGCCACGCCTTCGGCTCGGAAGGCGTCAAAAAGCTTGATAGCCATCGCCGTGTCCGGGCATTTGACAATAAATCGATACGGCGCGGGACCTTCCTCCGCCTCGGAAAGAAAGGTCGCATAGGGGCCGCCATGTGACCGAAAGGCTACACGCCAAGAAGCGGCTGTGCGTTTCCTGTTGGTTGCGATTTCTGTTAGACGGTCCGCGTATCGATTTATCATTGATTGCCCAACGGAAGTGGGTCGTGCTTGTGCGTTAAACGGTTCACCAGGAAGGTCTGTAGAAAATCTGGGAAGTTGCCGAACCCGATGGCGCAGCACCGCAGCTGGAAGCAGTTTCTGGACGATCCGTCTTGTAAGCCAGATCGACGGCACGTCGTCACGTTGCTGCTTGCCGAGCGCGTCGATGGTCAACCGCGGGTGACGATGAACCAAGATTGCGCCGTCCGGCGCGGCCAGAACCTTATGGGGACAATAGAAGACGGCATCCCCGTAGCGCCCTATATCGCCATGGGGCATGAGTGCATGCGCTGCGTCTTCTATGAGAAGCACGCCTGCTTTTTGGCAGAACTCAGCGGCGCGGGCGGCGTCCGCCTCTTTGCCAAAGTAATGTACAATAAGAAATGCATCCGGAGCCGGTTGATCCTTCAACATGTGGTCTATAGCCTGCCAGTCTGGCTCCAGAGTTGTCGTAATGGGATAGTGCCGGACTTCAGTGCCTATGCCTCGAAGGCCACGGGTCGCAGAGTCGCAAAAATAGTCGGGAAGCCAAATGGTCGGTGAGCTCTTACCAAGATCATAGTCCAAGGCGCGGGCAATATGCGTGAGAATGGCGGAACCGCCCGCAAACCAGATTGCACCGTCGTTGTTGAAACACCATGGTGTTTTGGTGGCGCTTGGTCGTTGCAAGGCGGAGAGTGTGCCGAAGAAGAGATCCGACCAAGCAGGAGAGGGCGAGAATGTATGCATCGAACAGAGCGCCAACGTGAAGGGAGGCTGCTAGCGTGCCAAGTTAAGGGATGTCTGGCAAACCTAAGATGCAGTCACGCGAACGGTTAATTTTTGGTTTTGCACACATGGGACAGGGCGATGGCACAGGCCATGAAGAGACTGAGTTGCCACCAGGCGGACCAATAGGAAAAATTGAATAGTCCAGAGCCCCAGTATCCGGTAAAGATGAGCAATGCGCCCATGACGGCGATATCCCCGCTCCTCGCGTACCAGTGGATCCAGCGATAGCCAACGAATCCAATGGCGGCCGCCAATATGAGAAAGCCTATGGCGCCAGTTTCCGCTAACAGTTCGACGACCCAGTTATGTGGATGGCTAGGAATAATGTGAAGTTTTTCATCCCCGGGCATAGGGGCATTCGCACCTGGAGAGAAGTTGATCGTATTGGGCCCGACGCCTAACCAGGGCGCGCGTTCCCAGATGTTCAACGTGAATGACCAGACGGTTTGGCGTTGAAAATCGATCAGCCACACGGGGAAAAGCCAATCCCCTTCCGGCGCGCGAGTTGTGGCGATTTTTATACGAGAGGTATGCAACCAGACGATGACGCCCACTAAAATCGCTATGACCCCGCCGGCTATGCCGACTGCCATTTTCCGATAAGCTGGCCGGAACATTTGGGCCACAGATAAAGCCATCGCCATCACAAGGAACCCCGCGATCGCGGCGCGATTCGAGGACATCCACGTTATGGCCGCGAATTGAATGATGCCGATAGCCGATGAAACTCTCCACGAAGTACTTAATCGCCAAAGACCTATAAGCAGCAATGGCGTGACAATAACGATCAACGCACTATAGCCTTTAAACTCGGTCTGCAACGGGGTTGCCCGCAAGCCCTTGAGCCGAAGGGCCCAATAGATTTCTGGCCATACGGTCGATGCAATTAGGGCGAAGGAGGTGCCGACAATGGTCAGGATGATAAGGGTTTTCAGGCACCGCGTGGCCAATGCTTGATCCTCAAGCAGAGCGGCATGAAAAAGCACGGCGATGCCCAAAAAGATGCCGGTTCGCAGACTGGCCTCTAGGGCCCGGATTGGAAACTCTGAAGCAAATGCGCTCACACTCCAACTGACGATGATGACCCCAATGAAAAGGCCGACAGGTGAGCGCGCTCGACGAACGAGTGCGCTCCAACTCGTGGCTCGCAATGGGGAGATTAGCAGAGCTATCAGTGCAAGGCCGACGGTCGCGGCAAACACTGCCCGACCAAACACCAAATTGGGAATGGCAAGTCCCGACAATACCGCAAAGGTCATTGGGGCATAGAACGAAAATGCTGTATTCGGAAACCGATCCATGGGCGTGAAAATCAGGGGTGAAGTTGCGAGATACGAAAGAATCTATAGTCGATTTTTTTAAGGTTTTCGACGTAGATTGACTTTCATTTAACAGCTCTCAAGGATATTGGACTAATGAAGTTGATCTCAACCGTACCGAAAAGCAAGAAATGAATAGTATCCGGCAAAATGACCCAAAAATTACGGTCGTTGGACTGGGATATGTGGGGTTGCCTTTGGCGATCGCTTTGGCACGTAAGTTTTCTGTCATCGGGTTCGACGCTAATCAGGCGCGTATAAACGAGCTCAAATTGGGAGATGATCGCACGGGCGAGATGTCTTCGGCGGAACTGGCACGATCAAGTATCAAGTTCATCGATGATCTCGATGAAGGTGCACTGTCTGATGTGTTCGTGATCGCCGTCCCGACGCCTATCGGCCACGATAACACTCCCGATTTGTCGGCGTTGGAGTCCGCCAGTCGGGAGGTTGGGGGATATTTAAAGCCGGGCAATGTCGTCGTTTACGAGAGTACGGTTTTTCCAGGGGTCACGGAGGAGATCTGCGGCCCCATCTTGGAAACGGCGTCCGGCCTCGCGTGTGGCAAAGAGTTTTTCTTGGGATATTCGCCAGAGCGAATAAACCCGGGCGATCGGGAACATGCCATCGATAAGGTAACTAAGCTGATTGCCGGCCAAACCCCAGACGTGACGGAGTTATTAGCGTCGATTTATGGCTCGGTCATTCCGGCGGGTGTTTACCGTGCGCGGGATATCCGTACTGCGGAGGCGGCGAAAGTCATCGAGAACGCACAACGCGATATTAACATCGCTTTTATAAACGAAGTTGCCATGATTTTTCATCGTTTGGGGATCGATACGGACAACGTATTGGCTGCAGCGCGCACAAAATGGAATTTTTTGGATTTTCGCCCAGGATTAGTTGGCGGACACTGCATTGGTGTTGATCCCTATTATCTTGCGCATGCTGCGGAGAAAGCTAATTTCGACCCCAAAATGATTCTTGCTGGACGACGAATCAACGACGGTATGGCTGGATATGTGGCTGGTGAAATAGACCGACTTCTGCAAGTGCCAGGCTGTGTTTTAGTCTTAGGCTTGACGTTTAAGGAGAATGTGCCCGATCTCCGTAATTCCCAAGTCGTAGATATGATCCGGGTCTTGGCGTCGAAGGGCCATAACGTCGAGATCTTCGATCCCATTGCCTCGCCGGAGGACGTCCAGGCTTTCTATGGCTTAGCCTTAAAGCCGACGATAGAAAAAACCGAGCCCTATGATGCGATCATCGGTGCCGTCGCGCATGATTCGTTTAGCGCCATGGCGGCCTCGACGGTTGATAGTTTGGTTAAGCCGGGCGGTTTGTTAGCCGATCTAAAGGGGATTTGGCCGGAACTGTTGCCGACCGATGGTCGCCGTGTTTGGAGGCTTTAAATCGCGGTACGTTGCTGAGCACCTGCCTCATTAGTCGAGTTCAAAAGCGTTCTTGTAGTCGAGTTTCAAGGCCGGATCCTGATCTTCCTTTTTCAGGAAGCAGTTCCCGATAACCAAAACTTCGATATCGCTGCCCATGAAGCAACGGAATGCGTCTTCCGGCGTGCAGACTATGGGCTCTCCCCGGACATTGAAGCTTGTATTGACTAAGACCGGACATCCGGTCAGGGCTTTGAACTTCTTGAGCAACCGGTGATAGCGGGGATTGGTTTCTCGGTGCACGGTTTGGATGCGGGCTGAATAATCTACGTGTGTCACGGCTGGAACCTCAGAGCGCGTCAGATTAAGTTTTTTGATTCCAAATAGGGCTTTCTCATCGTTGGTCATGGCGCGGCGGCGGTCGCCAACGACGTCTGCGACGATCAGCATGTACGGACTATCGTTGTCCAATTCGAACCACTGTGCGACGTCTTCACGCAGGACGGATGGCGCGAAGGGACGAAACGACTCCCTGTACTTAACCCGAAGGTTGAGTGTTTTTTGCATGGACGGCGAACGCGGGTCGCCGAGAATCGAGCGACCACCAAGCGCCCGGGGACCAAACTCCATGCGGCCCTGGAACCAGCCCACCGCTTTACCGTCGCTGAGTGCGGAAGCAGTATCCCCGATGACCTGGTCGTCGCTCATGAGGGTAAAAATGGCCCCCGCTGCCGTGAGACGTTCGGCAACATCCACATCCGCGTAGGCCGGCCCCAGGTAGGCGCCCTCCATGCGGTCCGTGCCGTTTGCCGTGCTTCGTTGTGCACCCTCAAAAAGATGATACGCGGACAGCGCGGCGCCAAGGGCGCCACCGGCATCGCCGGCCGCCGGCTGGACCCATATGCGCTTGAAGGCGCCGTCGCGAAGAACCTTGCCGTTGGCCACGCAATTGAGGGCGACGCCGCCGGCAAGGCACAGGTTATCAATCGGAAACTCTTTGGCTAGCGATCGGGTCAAGCGGAGCACAATTTCTTCAGTTACGGCTTGGATCGATGCGGCTAGATCCATATGCTTTTGGGTCAGCAATTCATCGGATGTACGGGCCGGATCCTCAAACAGGGCATCGAATTTTTGATTTGTCATGCGCAGGCCGGTGCAATAATCGAAATACTGCTGATCCAAGCGAAACGTCCCATCCGCTTTCAAATCAATCAGATTGTCCAGAATGGTATCCTTAAAACGGGGCTCTCCATATGGGGCAAGACCCATGACCTTGTATTCACCTGAATTTACCTTGAAGCCCATGTAGTAGGTGAAGGCCGAATACAGAAGCCCCAAGGAATGTGGAAAATGCATCTCCTTGATGACGTCCAATCTGTTGCCCTTGCCAATGGCAACCGAGGTTGTTGCCCATTCCCCAACGCCGTCCATGGTCAAAACGACCGCCTCATCAAACGGTGAGGGGTAAAATGCCGACGCGGCATGGCTTTGGTGGTGTTCCGCGAAGAGCAGTTTTGACTGCCAGTCGATATTGGGATCGAAGGCTTGAAAGTTTTTCCGTAAGAGATCCTTCTGAAACAATTTCTCTTTTAACCAAATGGGAATGGCCATCTTGAACGATTGAAAACCGCGTGGCGCAAAGGCTAGATAGGTCTCCAGAAGGCGCTCGAACTTCAAGAATGGTTTGTCATAGAACACCACACGATCGATCTGATCCATAGAGGCTTGGGCCTCGTCCAGGCAGTAGGATATTGCGTGGGTGGGAAATCCGGCGTCATGTTTCTTGCGCGTAAATCGCTCTTCTTGGGCGGCGGCCACGATATGCCCGTTCTCGATTAACGCCGCGGCACTGTCATGATAGAAAGCTGAAACGCCAAGGATCCGCAAGGGTCGCCGCCTAGAAAATAGTATAAATGAAAGGGGCGACAGCCGAACCTTGTGACAGAACGACCAGTCCACCGAAAAGGACCATCATGACGATTATTGGCAACAACCAGAACTTCTTTCGGACTTTCATAAAGGTCCATAGTTCGAAGAGGAAACTCATTCTATACCCTCAAAACTGGTTTCTCATTGACTCAGGAGTGAGTTCTTTCGGATCGCGCTCGATCCAATAGGACGCGCAATTTGGATCCGACTTTCTGTTCAACGGATCCTTACCAATCAGCCTAAAAATGAGGGCGATTGGGGTCACCGTCAGAAAGAAGAGAAATCCCATCACCAACGGATTGACGATCTTGTGCAGGAGCATGCCGAACCGGAACCAGAGACGATTCATTGGCTGAAGAAGGCTCGGGTTGAAAATCGCTGCGGAGGTAAATGCGCCGGCGACGCCGGCCGCCCAAAGACGGACCGGAGCGTTATTCAATAGCGGCCACAATGCAAAAATGGCGAAGACTACGCCAAACACAAAGCCAAAGGCGCGCGGTGAGCCCACGCGAATCTCGTCACCGTGATCGAAATCTTCGTGGAAACCATTCTTACCGGCCATAGATTCTCACCTTACTTTACGCAATATTTACCCGTGATGATTCGAGAAATCAAAGAATTAGCCCATCTGTCGCCGGAATCGAGCCGCGAAGAAGCCGTCTATGCCGCCGCGGTCGGCATGGTGGCTTGGCAAACTACGGAAACATCCGCACGTTGTGAGCGTCTCCACCAACCCGTGAACATCGATCGCCGTTAGTGGCTCCAAATGAAACCCCGAATGCGCGTTTAGAAAGGGGGAGACGTGATCGATCCCTTCCTCCGGTTGAAGTGAACACGTGGCAAATATTAATAGGCCGCCGGGTGCGACTGATTCAGCAGCGGCTGACATCATGGCCTGCTGAACGGCAGCCAGTTGGACAATGTCGGATTCTGATTTTGACCACAAGACGTCTGGGTGGCGGCGAGCCGTCCCCGTCGCGCTGCACGGCGCATCAAGCATGACAACATCGGCTAAACTTTTTGGACGCCAATTCGATATATCGGCTTCGATCACGTGCGGTGTAAACCTTAAACGCTCCATATTCCGCTTCAGGCGTTCTAACCGCGCCGCCGACCGGTCGACAGCAGTCACATGGGCGCCGCGCGCAAGAAACTGTGCGGTTTTTCCGCCTGGCGCCGCGCATAGGTCGATTACAGATTTACCGGTCACATCACCGGCCATCTCCGCGATCAATCTTGCGGCGGCGTCCTGAACCCACCATTTACCATCCTGAAAACCGGGAATTTTAGTGACTTGGCCCCGGCTTGTGAGACGGATCGTGTTGGCGAACAAAATATCTCCGCCCAGTTCTGTCGCCCACGTTTGTGGATTTCCTACCGTTGAAATATCGAGAGATGCCCCGGCGAGGTGGGCCGCGGCGATCTGGCGGCAAATATCTTCGCCATAGGCCGCTGTCCAACGTTTCCACAGCCATTCTGGAGTGTTGACCCTTGCTTCATCGAGGTCAGGAATCATTTTGGCGCCGTCACGAGCTAACCGCCGTAGAACAGCATTTACCAGTTTGATGTGGGCTGAATAGCCGAGTTGGCGAGTCAGTTCGACGCAGGTGGCGACGGCGGCATAGTTCGAAACCTCCATGAACAAGATTTGACACAAGCCGACCCTAAGGATATCGCGAACTTGTTGGGCGCGCCGCGGCAAAGGTCGTTGCACGCACAGCTCAAGAAGATGGTCAATTGTGCCCAGCCGGCGAAGCGTTGTGATGGCCACGTTGTGAACAAAGGCGCGATCCCGTGCGGACATGGCTGCGAGGTCGTCGTGACAGGCGACTGCCGAATCGAACGAACGGCGTGCTCGCAAGACATCGCCGATCAAATCGGCAGCGGCAGCGCGAGTTGCGAGAGTGGGCTCCAGTACCATGGCGCACTCTTGCCCTAGACCTGTCGGGAGTGCAAGGCGCTTGAAATCCGCAGCTCTGCCCACCATCTTCGTATTATAGGAATTCATTTGCTGAGGCCGTAGATGTGAGAGATACAAAAATCAAGAACCGGGTATTGGACCCAGAAAAGGATCAAATGATGCCGCGTAGTCTGGCCGCGGTAATAGGAAAAACCGAGGCATCGGCGCCGGCAGAAGCTGAAGCGACCCCTTTTCAGGCTGAAACTGGCGGGCCCAAAGGGCCCGAGCCGACGCGGTACGGCGATTGGGAGCGTAAGGGCCGTTGCATCGATTTCTGAAATAAGCGGGCTTGGCTATTATAATAGCTCAACCTTCTCCTCCGCGTATATTCAGAGCCTGCTTTGATACGCAATCCGTGATCTCATCGTCTGACGAGGCATTCCTCACCTTATTGGACAACGATCATAATTGAAACCGCACTTGAGGCAAATGTACTCAGGCGGCCTACTTCGTCCGATCTCGCTGACATTTGCAGATCGTTGCGGGAACGTAAGTGGCGCGAGGCAAGCTCATAGCGGGTTTCCAGTACGGACTTCTGCACTATCTATACAGACGTGGTTGGCTTTCCAGTCCTTTTGTGGATGAAACTGGTGCGCTACCAGGGAGGTGGTCTGGTGATACAGCCCCGTAACGGGGCCGATCAGGACCGGTCGTGGTTAATCGAAAAGAAATCGGTGGGGAAAATTTCTGTCGAATTTCTGAATTGTGCCTCCTTCTCTACTTGTTCTGTCGGTTCTCAATGAGATGATCGACGACGGCGGGTTCAGCAAGGGTTGATATGTCACCGAGATTGGAATAGTCGTTCGCGGCGATCTTGCGGAGGATGCGGCGCATGATCTTGCCCGATCGTGTCTTTGGCAACCCCGGCGCCCACTGGATCAGGTCCGGTGTAGCCACCGGACCGATCTCGGCTCGCACTTGCTTGGCCATTTCCGTCTTCTTCTCGTCCGTGCCCTCAACGCCGGCGTTCAGTGTCACATAGCAGTAGATCCCCTGGCCCTTGATTTCGTGTGGATAACCGACCACAGCCGCCTCCGCGACGTCCGGGTGCGCCACTAGGGCGCTCTCCACCTCGGCCGTACCCATGCGGTGCCCCGATACGTTCAACACGTCGTCCACGCGCCCCGTTATCCAGTAGTACCCATCCTTGTCCCGACGGCATCCATCCGAGGTAAAGTACTTGCCCTTGAAGGTCGAGAAGTAGGTATCCATAAATCGCTGGTGGTTCTTGTAGACCGTGCGGATTTGGCTCGGCCACGACCCAGTGATCACTAGGGCCCCCTCACCCTCATCCTCAATCTCGTTGCCCTCCGGATCTAAGAGCGCGGGACGGATACCGAAGAACGGGCGTGTTGCTGAACCGGGCTTCAGTGCCGTCGCCCCCGGCAAGGGCGTGATCATGATGCCGCCCGTCTCCGTCTGCCACCAAGTGTCGACGATTGGGCAGCGCTCCTCGCCTACCACCTTGTAGTACCAGTTCCATGCCTCCGGATTAATCGGTTCGCCGACCGAACCCAACAGTCGGATGGACGAGCGGTCCGTCTTCGTCACAAAAGCGTCGCCCGCCCCCATCAGCGCGCGGATCGCGGTCGGCGCCGTGTAGAAAATGGAGACCTTGTGCTTGTCACAGACTTGCCAGAATCGGGATGCGTCCGGGTAGTTTGGCACGCCCTCGAAGACCACCTGCGTTGCGCCGTTCAGCAGTGGACCGTAGTTCACATATGAATGACCTGTAATCCAGCCGATGTCCGCCGTGCACCAAAACACGTCCTCTTCCTTGCAGTCGAAGACGTACTGAAAGGTTAGCGACGTATACACGCAGTAGCCCCCAGTGCCGTGCATGGCGCCTTTTGGGGTGCCGGTGGACCCCGACGTGTAGAGGATGAACAGTGGATCCTCTGCATCCATTTCTTCCGGCACACACATCGACGTCTGGCCGTCGACAATGTCGTGGTACCAAACGTCCCGGCCCTCGGTCCAGTCCACGTCCTCGCCCACGGCCTTGACCACGATGATATTCTTCAGGCCCGGGCATTTCGCCGCCGCCGCATCGGCGTTTGGCTTCAAGGGGATCGGTTTCTTGCCCCGTCGGCCTGCGTCCGCCGTAACAAGGAATTTCGACTCGCAATCATTAATCCTCACCGCCAGCGCTTCCGGCGAGAACCCGCCGAAGACTACTGAATGGATTGCCCCGATCCGCGAGCAGGCCTGCATGGCATACAGTGCTTCGGGCACCATCGGCATGTAGATGGTCACCACGTCGCCCTTTGCTACGCCCAGCTCCTTCATGGCGTTTGCCAAACGGCACACATTGTCGTGAAGTTCCTGGTAGGTGATTGCCAGGCTCGCCCCGTCCGGGTCGTCCGGCTCCCAGATCAGCGCGATCTTGTCCGCCTTATTGGCCAGGTGCCTGTCGATGCAGTTGTACGACGCGTTCAGAGTTCCGTCCGCATACCACTTCGTCGACACGTTCGGGATCATCCAGTCAACGTCCGAGATCTCCGTGTAAGGCTTGATCCAGTCAATACGCTGGCCCTGCTCGCGCCAAAAACCCTCGTTGTCATCAATCGAACGCTGGTACATCTTCAGATAACCCTCGTTGTCGATGTGCGCGGAGGAGGCAACAGCAGAAGGTACCGGATAAAGGGTGTCGTCGCTCATGGCATGGTCTCCCTGATCAAAGATGGTTCAAGGGGCAGGCGAATTATTAACGGTCCTGAACCGTATCCCTTGACTAAGTTATCAAAAAAATTAGTCCATTCTCAAGCTAGGGATGTGCTAAACGTCCACTTTCGGGGGCGCAGTGCGCGGCGGCCATATTGTCGGCAATTCCTTCGCATTGACGTAGACACCGTTGTCACGGATGTCGACCCCGACAGACGTCAACTTGTCGTCGACGCACGGACCGGCGACGCATACACCGTCCTCGATCTGGAACAAGGCTCCGTGGGTCGAGCACAAGATGTGCTGTCCAGACTGATCGAGGAACCGGTCGGGCTGAATCTCCAGTGGCGTGCCTATATGGGGACAGGAATTAACGTAGCTGTAAGCCATTCCGCCTTTGCGGATCACCATGAGCCCGCAACGACCATCATGGGTATCAACAACGAACCCCGCCGAACTGTTGTCCTTGATGTCGCTCAGGTCGCAGAGTTTCTTGTCCATGGGTCAATCCGCCTTTGACAAACATCGTAGAGCGCGGTTACTTCCGCTACTGGATAACAAGGTTATGGATTTGTCCCGCTTTTTAAACCCTATTCCGTCGCGTTCCGAGAATTACCGGCTAGGTCTCGGCATCCATGGCGGCATGCGAAGGCCCGCTCCTAATGAATATACCTGACCGCAATGGACATCCGTCTCCAAGTCGCGTTGCGCTCTATGCGCTCTTTTTAATCTTCGCGCCTTTAGTTCTATTGGCGGGCCTTGAGCTTTCCGCGCGTGCGCTGATTGCAATTATGTACGGCGTTCCTGGGAAGTCTTACGGGATTTATCAGCCTGACCCCGTGTTGGGACACTTCCCTGAGCCAAATACCTACAATCACATCACCGGGCTGAATGATGTCGCCTTTAGGAACGAGGAAGACCTGATCGTACCGAAGCCGCCTGACGCTGAGCGTATCATCGTTTATGGCGGATCGACGACCTTCTGCCCGCAACTCGAAACTATTGAATGCTGGCCGGCGCAGTTGCAAAAAAACCTTCGCAAGATCGAGGGTGGAGCCCGCCACCAGGTCCTGAATGGGGGCGTTGTGCTTTGGTCCCTTGGCCATATTTTGGAACGCGCAAAGCGTGAACTCCCCATTTTCAAGCCGAGCCGAGTGATTATCTATTCGGGGTTCAATGAAAAGGCGAACCAGCATTATTTGAAACTTGATGGCGTTCAGCTTCGTGACTTGGTGGCGGCGGAGAGGTATGGCGTTGCCTCGGCGAACTATCCTGCGAGCCAATGGCTCAGCTTCCATAGTATTCTCTTCAAGATTGGGCGCAGTCTCATGGTGTCCGGTTGGCGCCATTTCGTGCAGGTGGGCAATGATAACGCTATGCCAGCGCCTAAGTCGGCTGCTGCACCGGAGGCACTCAAACCCATCAGCGCCATGGAAGCTAACCTGATCACTAACTACGAGAAAACTCTAGGGATTCTACTAAACTTGATTCACGACCATGGCGCTGAGCCGATCTTTGTCATCCAAGCCAGCACTGGCGGCGCCACTACGCGAGTTTCACGCAGCGGTGCAGGTGTCGCCTGTGCCTTGCGGGTCCGAGTTATCGATGCGCAGCAGACGGTCGCATCCTATCCAGGCCCGAAAAGTGATCTCTTCGTTACCAAGATTCACTACAATCCGAAAGGCGCAAAAATGTTGGCTGAACATATCCACAAGTCGATGCAGAAACCGCCGTTATCATGGTGTGCCAATCAGGGATAACAAAATCGCAGAGGGAACGCGAGATAGCGTTGAATGCAGGACCGACAGAACGCTCAGCGTCACGTGGGTTGGGGTCAAAAGCCCTGACGCCAGAAAAATCGGTAAATTATAGAACGAGATATCCTTGAATATCATGATTGGCGTGAGACCAAAGTTGGTTGTAAATACCGTCATGATGATCGGGCGCAGCCCGATGACCTTTGCGGCCATAATGGCGTGCCCCAACGTCTTGCCGTGACCGCACGCCTCTCGGCCAACCAGTTTGCAATTTGGTGGAGATCCGAGCCGGCGCGCAATGCGGCCCAAAATTAGGCGATGCTGTTTGGTGGCTCCGTCCCGGCGAAGAAAGCGTCGAGATTATCCAAGGCCGTGAACCCCATGGCGTTTCGGGTTTCGACCGTGGCGCTGCCCACATGGGGAAGAAGGACCACGTTGTCCAAGGTGAGGTATTCGGGATGAAGATTGGGCTCGCCATCAAAAACGTCCAAGCCGGCAGCAAACACGCGGCCAGATTTGAGCGCGGCGATCAACGCCTCGTCATCTATCAAGCCCCCGCGGGCGGTGTTCACGACGATTGCGTTGGTTGGGAGAAGGGTGATGCGGTCTTTGTTCAGAAACTTCGCCATTTTCGACGTCATCGGGCAATTGATGGACAGAAAGTCAGCCACTTTCATCAGCTCGTCGGCGCTCTCGTGGTAGACGGCACCCCTCGCGATGTTGTCTGGCAAGGGGCTACGATTGTGATAATGGATGGTCATACCAAAGGCGCGACCGCGCTTTGCAACTTCTCGGCCGATGCCCCCCATGCCCAGGATCGCGAGGCGTTTGCCCTGCATGCCTACGCCCAGCATTTGTGTCGGTGTCCATCCGGTCCAGTCTCGATTGCGAACCATCTGATCTGCTTCGCTGACCCGGCGCGATGCACACAAAAGCAACATGAACGCGATGTCCGCTGTGGCCTCGCTCAGTACGCCGGGCGTATTCGATACCATCAGGCCTCGTGCTTTTGCTGCAGTCAGGTCAATATGCTCATGACCGACTGAAAAGGTAGAAAGAGCCTTGATGCTGTCCGGCAAGGCGGTAATTACGTCTGCCGTGAACTTGTTTCCGGACGAAAAGAAAATAGCTTCATGGTCTGCGGCGCGCGCAACCAACTCATCGCCAATCCAATCTGTATCCTCGGGATTGAAGGTGCATGTGTAGTCGCGTTCACACCTCGCGAGGACATCCGCGGGAAACTGTCGTGTGACTAAAAGCCGGATGTTCTTTGGCATAGGTGTTTCCCTCGTCAATTCGTTCGTCTGGCGCCCCGTCAGGGTGCCGGGAGTATGCCCGACGAGAAAGCTCGAGCCAAAAACAAAACCGCCCGAATTGCTCCGGGCGGTTTCAGAAGTCGTGTTAGGCTGAGGCTATTCGCGATTGCCGAACAGATGGAGTAAGAAGATGAACATATTGATGAAGTCCAGATAGAGCGTCAGGGCGCCCATGATGGCTTTTTTCTCGGCAACGGCGGTGCCATCACTTTCCGCATATATAGATTTGATCTTCTGTGTGTCATAAGCCGTAAGACCGGCAAAGATCAGTACTCCTAGAACGGAAATCGCGAACTGCAATGCGGAGCTTTCCAGGAATATGTTCACCACAGCGGCAATCAGTAAACCAATCACGCCCATGATCAGAAACGAACCCATTCCCGACAAATTGCGCTTGGTTGTGTAGCCGTAAAGACTAAGGCCGGCAAAGGCACCCGCTGTAATGAAGAAGACCCGTGCCACGCTTTCGCCCGTGTAGACCGCGAATACATACGCCAAAGAGAGACCCATCGATCCCGCGTAGACCCAGAACAAGGTCTGAGCGGTAGACGCTTTCATGGATTGCACTTTCGCGGCCAAGAAGAACACGAGACCGATTGGAGCCAGCATGACGACCCACTGTAGTGGCGTGCCGTAAATAGCTTGCATCATTGTTGGTGACGTGGATGTGGCGAAGGCCACAGCACCTGTCAAACCGAGGCCGATGCACATGTAATTATATACTTTGAGCATATATGCCCGCAGGCCTTCATCGATACCGGCCGCATAGGCCTCATCATGAGACATCTGCTGAGTGCGCATGCCTAAGCGATTGTTTGGTCCAAGAGCCATATCAAACTCCTCTAATTATTGCTGCACGCAACTATAGGCGTGCCAGCAGGAAAAGCCCTGAACGGGTAAAATAAGCACATCACAAACGGTAATCAAGGGGAACTGCCACCAATCACCAAATGGTCACAATTTGTGAATAGGGTTGGTAACTCACTGATTTCGCAAGTGAGGTGCTGCCTTCTCGCCTAACACCCGCCACGTCCCTGCAAACCCGACGCCTAAGGCGACGAAAAGGCACCCAAAAGCTATGACGGCGACAGTTTTCGGCAGGAATACCCAGGACATTTTCATCAAAAACGTGACGATGGCCCACGCCGCGGCACTCCCAACAACCGCCCCGACCAAGGCTGTAGCCGCGCCTAGAACGCTGTATTCCATCAGAAATACCCCCAGAAGGCGTTGACGCGTCGCTCCTAGAACCTTGAAGACCACAGCATCATACTGTTGACGGCGTCGATTGGCGGCAACAGTTGCGGACAGCACCAGAGCGCCTGCTAGAATCGTAATGCTGGCCATTCCGGTGACAGCCGCGCCGATGCCCGCCAAAAGATTTGCTGCCGCCGCCAAGGCATCTCGGACGCGGATAGCGGAGATATTTGGAAAGGCGTCGGTCGCTGCCTTCTCTAACGCATCTTCCGCGGCGATCGGCGCTTCGATGGCGGCTATATGAGATTGCGGTGCGGTCTCTAAAGTGCCAGGCGCGAATATCACTGCGAAATCGAACCGTAGGCTCCGCCAATTGATTTCACGAAGGCTGCTGACATTTGCAGTGATCTCGCGTCCCAGAATGTTGAAGGAGAGCGTGTCTCCGATCGTAACTCCAAAACCACGAGCTAATCCCGCATCCAAGGAGACGGTTGGTGGCCCCCTATAATCTTCCGACCACCATGAACCGGCAACGATTTCTGCGGTCTCTGGTTTTTTCGACATATAGGTTAAGACCCGGTCGCCTCGCACGGCCCAACGCGCGTTATCCGCGATCATCCGTTTGGCCACGGGTACGCCAGCGATTTTGACTATACGTCCCCGAAGGGTCGGTACCCGTTGATAGTTTCCGGCGCCGGCGACCGCCCTGACTGCTTTGTCGAAGTCTTCAACTTGATGAGGCTGTATGTCCATGAAGAAAAACGCCGGCGCGCGGTCTGGCAATCGTTCGGCAATCTGCTGGGCAAGATTGCCTTGAATAAGCCCGACGGTCACCAGTACCGCCAAACCACACCCTAGGGACAACATGATGCTTGTCGTCGCGCCGCCGGGCCGCCATAGATTTGTTCGCGCTAGCCGGAAGGCGGGGTTGCCGAATACTGGTGCGTGTTTCGCTACGACCATTACGACCCAGGCCCCGCCCCGTAGAAATACCACGGTAGCAGCGGTGCTTAGCACAAACCAAGTGGCGAATCCCCGATCAATGGCTGTGAGGATGGTAAAAGCAGCCAGTAAAATGAGACCTACCAGAGTGGCCAAAATATAAGCTCGCCGCGGCCATGTCGTAATTGGCGCAACGGCGTCCCGGAACAGTGTCGCCGCTGGCACTTCCCGGGCACGGGCAATGGGCCAGAGCGCAAAAGTGACCGCTACCAGAATTCCAAATACACCAGCCACAATCAATGGCTCTCCGTACAAGCCTGGGACGGGAATAACCGGCATGCGCCCGATAGAAAAGACGGCAAACGCATAGGCGCCGCTGCAGCCGACCAACAGGCCAATGCAAGTGCCAATAGTGGCGATACCGAGAACCTGGGCCATGTATACGCGAAATATCACCTGTCCCGGGGCGCCAACGCACTTCAACGTCGCGATGGTACGCGTCTTGGTATCTAGATAGCTGCTGACTGTATTTGCCACGCCCAGTCCTCCCACGAGGAGGACGGTCAAGCCGACAAAGGAGAGGAATAGTGTCATTCGATTGATGAATTGCTCTACCCCGGGTGCCGCGTTATCCAACCCGCGCACGCGCCAGCCTGCTTTGGGAAAAGTTGTGGCCAGGCGCGATCGCCAATCCACCGGATCCACACCGTTCGCTAGGACGACACGAGTATGGTAGCTGATCTGGCTACCCGGTTGGATAAGTCCGGTTGCAGCCAGGGCGTCCTTCGACACAAGAAAGCGCGGCCCAAAACTGAGCAGGTCTGCAGCTCGGTCCGGTTCGGAGACAACTGTCGCTCGGACGGTGAAGACTGCTGTGCCGACCTTGATTCGTTCCCCCAAGGCCACACCCAGCCTTTTTAAGAGATCAGTGTCTGTGATGGCACCCCATGTTCCGTCTCGCTGACGTAATAGCTCCTTAAGTGGCACAGTTGCTGAAGAAACGAATCGCCCAAATAGTGGGTAGGCTGCATCAACAGCCTTTAGTTCAATCAGGTGCCTTTTGTCGCGGTTGTCAGCGGGGCGCGCCATGGCCCGCATTTTGACGATTTGTGATGTTACAACTGACTCGGTTTGCAGCCACTCTTGTTGTTCCGCGGAGAAATCACGGTGCAGCAGACGCAGATCCATATCGCCGCCCAACAGGGTTTGCGAATTGGCTTCCAGCCCAGCAGTCACCGAAGCACCGATGCTGCCGACACCGGCAATGGCCGCGACACCCAGGGCGAGACAGGCAACGAAGACCCGAAACCCATGGAGCCCGGTGCGCATCTCACAGCGCATGAGCCAGAGGATCAGACGCAAGTCTACCATTTTAGGGTAACGCGACCATGGCTGCCGCGTCAGTTGCAACCTGACCGTCAGCCAGGCGAATTATGCGACTGCATTTGGCGGCTATATCCGGCGCATGCGTAACCAGAACCAAAGTAGTTCCAAGTTTTTTCTGAAGGTCGAATAAAAGATCCATCACTGCGTTTCCGGTTTCGCCGTCCAGGCTTCCAGTGGGTTCGTCGGCAAGAATCAGGGCCGGTCGGGTGACGAAAGCCCGCGCCAAAGCGACCCGTTGCTGCTCGCCGCCTGACAATTGTCCAGGATAGTGCGCCAACCGTTCTCCCAAACCAACGGCGCGCAGTTCTGCCTCCCCAAGCTCGAAGGCGTTGGCTTTCCCAGCGAACTCCATTGGCAAAGCAACATTCTCCAGGGCTGTCATGGTCGGCACCAGATGAAAACTCTGAAAGACAATGCCGACGTGGTCTCGTCGGAAGCGCGCCAAGGCGTCCTCATTTAACCCTGTGAAGGACTGGCCATCAATGGATACCTGCCCCGCTGTCACGGGCTCGAGCCCGGCCATGACCATCAGCAATGACGTCTTTCCTGATCCCGAGGGCCCGACTATACCTACCGTTTCGCCGGCGAATATGGAGAGGTCGATGCCTCGCAGCACCTCGACCACACCGGCATCAGATGTCAACGATAGGCGAACTTTTGCAAGTTCGATTGCCTTTGGAGGGGGTGGATTGCTATCCATAGGATATGGCTTCCTTGAATATTAGATTGAGGGCGTACAACGCCAAGGCCCCCTCACGCCGATATGGTCTATGGGCGGCGCTTGTCAACGCATGGGTCCTCATTGTGTCGCCGGCATGGGCGGAGCAAGTAAATATCATAGCTATTGGGGATAGCCTGACCGCTGGATACGGATTGGCGCAATCAGATTCGTTTCCCGCCCAAATGCAGGTGGCATTGCGGGCCGTTGGTGAAAAGGTGAAGATAATTAACAGCGGTGTCTCCGGCGACACCTCAGCCGGCGGACGCGCCCGGCTGGAGTGGGCGCTGTCGCTGAAGCCCGACGCTGTGATCCTTGAGCTAGGCGCTAACGATGGATTGCGTGGTCTTGATCCCCGTCAAACGGAGGCCAACCTCGGTCAAATGATTGCCGACATCCAAAAGCAAGCGCTCCCAATCCTGTTGACCGGCATGCGGGCACCACCCAATTTGGGTCAGCAGTACGGCACAGAGTTCGAGAACCTTTTTCGGCGCTTGGCGAAGAAACACCGGTTACTGTTCTATCCGTTTTTTCTTGAAGGCGTTGCTGCTGTTCCTGCGTTAAACCAAGCGGACGGCATCCATCCCAACGCAGCCGGTGTAAGAGAAATCGTAAAGCGAATTTTGCCATTCGTTCGAGAGCTTATCGGTCAGGTACGCTGAGCGTGGCTTGCAACACAGTCGTCCTGTTTCGTGGTGAAAGCAATTTCGGCAATATTGGATCGATGGTTACGGCCTTGGCGGACGGGTTCGGTCGGCTCAGTTTTGATCCAGTCATTGTCGACATTTTTCATGGCGGTTATGAAAACCGATTAATGGAAATTATTCGATCTCGGAAGATTATCGCGTTCATTTCCGTAAGTGGATTTGGCCTGCCACCATCGCCGGACAGTGATGCGGTCCGGATTTTTAACAACGTGGACGCTCCCTTTCTAGGGGTCTTTCTGGATCACCCTTTTTGTCTCCACGATCGCATAGATATGCCGTTGGAAAACTACCATGCGACCTTCCCATCTGGACACGCAGGCGCTTTTTGTAAACGCTACATATGCCCGGATGGAAGGTTTCATCATTTGCCTCACGGTGGTATTGAGCGCGCGACAGTACCCTGGGCGGACCGCAATATCGATCTGCTTTTGGCCGGCAGCTTGTTTATGTGCCCCAACACACAACGCGCTGCGTGGCGGGACCATGGCGCCGATGTTGAGGGTAAGTTGAACGATATCGTTGATTTGATCTGGCTAGACCTAACCCGGCCCCTGGAGGAATCGGTTCGCCAGGTGCTTGGCGAGGATGTCGGTCTCGAAACTTTATTCCCGTATATGAAGACCGCTGATGACTACATCCGCAACGCCCAGCGGGTTGATTCGATTGTGGCGCTTGCCCATCTTCGGCCCACCGTCGTCGGTCTCGGCTGGGAGGCCTATGCCGATGACCTGCCGATGGTGCGTTTCGTTGGGCAGAAAACCATCCAAGAATCTTTGGGAATGATTGATCGGTCCCGAGCCATTTTAAACCCTTTCCCGGGCTATAATGGCTCCCATGAGCGGGTGTTAAATGCCATGGCTTGCGGCAGTGCCGTTCTCTCTAGCCGCTCCGCCTTCTACGACAGCGCATTTTCGTCGGAGGACATATTCTTCCTACCAAACCGAGCAACAGATATGCCAAGCGCCGTTGCCGGCCTTCTCGCCGATAAAGATCGACTTCGGATAATGGCGGCATCCGGACAGCGGCGCTTTTTAAGCGCGCACACATGGACGCACCGAGCTCGTTCTCTGTTACAGATTGGGGGAATTTTTCCTGCGGCCGCATGAATCGCGTGGAATTTGCATGCACTGCTTCGCCGCTTACTCTTATACTATCCCAATGATAAAATTTCCTCTTGCTGTATCCCACGCCGAGAATTGGTCCAGCGCTGCAAAGGAGTTGGAAACCGCACTGGCAGGTTACCGAGCTGATGGCGATGAAGTACAACTCGGCTGGCTGTATGTGACAGATTCCCATGCGGCTGACCTCTCAAGCATGCATACATATTTGCGCCAGAAGACCAGGATCGACCATTGGGTTGGTAGCGTCGGTATGGGTATCTGCTGGCACGATGGCGTGGGTGATGTGGGTGAGGCATTTGACTGTCCGGTCGCCGCCGCGATGGTCAGCCGGCATCCGCGCGACAGCTTTATGCTGTCGCCGAGATTGAGCGCGTCAACCGACGAAATTCCAGAGGCTATTCGGGCTTGGATGCGAAGCCGAACGCCGCCGTTCGGCGTGGTTCATGGCGACCCCACAAACGGCGCCGTGCCGACGCTAATCGAGGCTCTTTCTGCGGAGATGGAGAATGTGAGCCTGGAAGTGCCGGGATTCTTAATCGGTGGGCTGACCTCATCGCGTGGGGCCCATTTTCAACTTGCCGGCGAAGTTGTCAGCGGAGGACTTTCCGGTGTTTTGTTTGCACCTGATGTAGCGGTTGCCACGGGCCTGACCCAGGGATACGCGCCGGTGGGCATGACCCATCGGGTTACTGATTGCATGGAAAATGTCGTCATGACCTTGAACGGGGAGCCAGCCCTCGCCGTGTTTAAAGACGATATCGGCGAACTTCTGGCTCGCGACCTCAACCAAGTTGCTGGTTACATCCACGCCGCCTTTCCCATCGCTGGCTCCGATATCGGCGATTATGTGGTTCGGAATTTAGCCGGCATCGATCCTGAGCGCGGATGGATGGCAATCGGCGGTCATTTGGAAGCCGGAGACCAGCTGATGTTCGTTCGCCGGGATCCTGCCAGTGCCGAAGAAGACCTTATTCGTATGGTCCGTGATCTCATGGACCGGCTGCCCGGGCCGGCTCGGGGCGGGTTATATTTCTCCTGCGTTGCCCGTGGTTCAAACTTGTTCGGCCGGGAGGGGAGAGAAATGAAAATCATTGGAGACCTCATGAAAGATGTTCCCTTGGTTGGATTTTTTGGCCAAGGGGAGATTTCTAACAATCGCCTTTATGGGTATACGGGGGTCCTCGCCCTATTTCTCTAGGGCGGGGCCAGCCCGCTGCCTTTTGTTTATAGGAATCATCATGCGTCTGTTCGTGGGCTTGCGTGTTCCCAACGATATCCGACAGTCCCTCAGTGTCTTGGCATCGGGGCTTAATGGAGCGCGTTGGGTGAAACCGGAAGGCTTGCATCTAACATTGCGGTTCATGGGTGATGTTAGCACGCAGGACGCAGCAGATTTGGACGCGGCCCTGTCCGCTATCATGGAGCCCGTCTTTGCCTTGCGGTGCTCGGGGCTGGGGCATTTTGGGAAAGGTGACAAGGTGCGCGCGCTTTGGGCTCGAATTGCGCCTAATGAAGGCCTTTCCCGGTTGCGAGAGAAGGTTGAGCGTGCAGCTTTTCACGTTGGCTTTGGTGATGAGGGTCGAAAATTCAAACCTCATATCACCATTGCTCGTTTCCGCGGCCGTAACCCCCGGAACCTGGGGAAGTACTTAAACGTACACGGCGCGTTCTCAACGGAGCCGTTCCTTGTCTCCTCCTTCACTTTGTTCGAGAGCCACATGGGCCACGGCGGGTCTCACTATGTCCCCCTCAACGACTATTCCTTAACCACTTGATCCATCGGGTAGCCGATACGATTGTCATCTGCGCCGGTCAGGAAGTGCGGGCCGACCTTGCCGCCGGTTTAACCGCAAGCAGCGTGGACTTGCACGTAATCGGCGGCGCAAACCGGGCCGCAGAATTGGAGGCGGAGCGGGCCATTAGCGAGGGGATGTTGGCGGCCTCGAGTATCTAGGCGTTGGAGTTCTCTTCCGGAGCAGGGCCTAGCCAAAAGCTAGCGATGCTGCTTAGTTAGATTCGGGTAATTTCACACAATACATTCTTAACCTGTGACTGGTTCTTTTATAGATAAACGCCAATGTATGCGGTCTTCTGCAGGGGGGTAATTTCCGGCGGCCTTGTGCACGAGACAACGATTGTCCCAAATCACTACATCGCCGACTTGCCAGTTATGGGTGTACTCTGCTCCCGAGACGATCATTCGTTCGGTAAGTTCGTCAATAATTTTGTCACTTTCTGTAGCTTCTAGTCCTTCGATTCGGACGATCTTTCCCGGGTCGAAATAGAGTGCTTTACGGCCCGTTTCTGAGTGAGGGCGGATCAAGGGGTGAAATACGGGAGCACGATCGCGATCCTCGGGGTTGAGAAGAGCGTTTTGGCCTTTTCTCCCGCCGTACGTAAATCCGCCGTGCCGATCCTGTAATAAGATTTTTAATTTTTTTGGAAGAGCATCATAGGCCATATACATACAGGAAAAATGTGTTTCACCACCCACATTCGGCACCGCCAATGCATAAAGTTTTGTCGCCTTGAAAGGAACTTCGTCATACGCACCGTCAGTATGGAACTCGACAGCCCCACGTTTGTAGATGTCTTCGTTTACCGTCCCATCGGGATTAAACTTGTTGACACCAAGAAACGTGACTTCCGGATGTTCAAGATGCCTCGTTGATTTCGAAGGGTGCGGGACAACCTCCCCAAATCTTCGACCGTAGGCGATAAAGTCTTCTATCGTGAGATCTTGGTCACGGACTACTGTTACGCCATAGCTTAGCCATGCTTGGTAAATTTTCTCGAAAGTTTTCCCGTCAAGATGTTTTACGTCTACACCGGTAATTTCAGCGCCTATGTTCGCGCCAAGTTTTCTAATGGTCGCCATTAGCCGATAATTCGCCCGTCAGGATAGGATAAGTTCCTGCAGAATAGAAACCTGTTGATTCTATAACAACCTAGATTGTTGGGTTGGCTTTTAATTATCTCACGTCCAACGCGCGTTCGGATACGCGATCCACGATTGTAATAAAATCGCATTCCAGTGTGTGGGGCAATTTATGCGGCGTCGGGATCATTCGCGATCCTATCGATGATTGCTGTCACGGCGGACATGTTCCTGGCAACATCGTGGGCACCCGCGTGGCGAAGTCGAGCCGGATGGTCGGTGTTGCAGTGGGAGCCCCCGGTAAAACCGATCGTGCGCATACCGGCGGCGACACCCGCGCGGACACCGGCGACGCTGTCTTCAATGACGAGGCAGCGGCTGGGCTGAAAACCCATCGATTTGGCAGCATGGAGGAATAGATCGGGCGCTGGTTTTCCGCGGTTGACCTGGTGATCATAGGCGCTGAACAGGTGAGAGCCGAAGTAGTCAATGAGCCCAGTTAGTGTCAGCGAATGCCGAACTTTCTCTTGCGATCCCGATGAGGCAACGCACCTCGGAAAGTTGAGCGCGGACAGTGTATCGCGGACACCATCGATGGCGCGCAAGTCCCGCTGAAACGCGTCTAAATCGCGGCGGCGAAGTTCGCGCTCGAAGTCCTCAGGGAGGGGTCGTCCGGCTTGAGATTCTAAAGATGTTCTAACATCGCGCAGAGAAAACCCGGCAAATCTATCATGATTTGTCAGATCGAAATCCGTGGGGAAGGACAAATCTTCAAGGTAACGCTGTAGTTCGCGAGTGGCGAGGACCTCGCTGTCGACAAGCACCCCGTCGCAATCAAATAAAATCAGCATCCGAACCTCTCAAGGGTCCGATCGACTTCGCGGACATAGGACCCGCCAAACAGCCTTACATGGACCAACAAAGGGTAGAGGTTGTAGAGGTCGCGGCGGGTCTCGAAAAAATCGGGGGCGAGATCATGATGTTCCCGGTATCGATCAAAGAAATGCGAACCAAAGGTCTGAAACAGGGTCGTAAAGGCCAACTCCATTTCTGGATCGCCATAATAGATGGCTGGATCGATGAACCCATTCACCCGACCGTTAGCGGTCAAAACATTGCCGCCCCACAGGTCACCATGAAGAAGTGCCGGCGGGCATGAAACATCAAGCCAATTGTCAAGGCGCGCGGCGAGGTTATCCAGCCTTCGTCGAAGAAACGTGGGCAGCCGACCAACATTATGAGCTTGTTTCGCCATGTAAGTAAGCCGAGCGTCACGAAAGAAGTCGAGCCAAGATGCCGTTGGCGGGTTGGGTTGGTGCAGTCCGCCAATAACCGTATCGCACTTGAACCCGAAGGTATCATTAGTGATTTCGTGCAGCGCCGCGACCAGATCTGCTGCATGGATTTCCGTTTTTTGACACATGGGCCCTCCGGCAGGCAAGTAAGCCATAACGAGAAGATCATCATCGCTTAGAAAGACTTCTGGTACCGGAAGTGAACTTTTCTCTGCCAGATAGCTGAGCATAAATCCCTCAATGGCCAAGCCGGCTTGCGTCAGGTCCAATTTTGCGACCCATTGCCGGCCATCGGCCAGCTCAATACGCCGAACGTCGCCAACACATCCTCCGCCAAGCACAGTGGTTCTAACTATGGAGGCTCCTGCATGGTCAGTAATACGCTGTGCGATGGCGTTAGGAATGGTCACGGATCAGTCGCCGATACGCAGGCGTTTCTGAATGTCCTGCAGTAAGCCCAGGGATGCGGCTTCGACAAGATCCAGAACGTAGTCGAAGCCGTCCGCGCCGCCGTAATACGGGTCAGGAACATCCCTGATTCCTTTTTCCGCCGCGAAGCTGAGGAACATGTGAATACGATCCTGGACACTTGTTGGCGCCATCATGGAGAGATCTGAATGGTTTTGACTATCCATGGCGATGACATAATCGAAATCCCAAAAATCCGTTTCCTTAATCTGGCGGGCACGTTGCATCGACAGGTCATAACCACGGGTCTTAGCTGCGGCCTGAGCGCGACGATCGGGCTGTTCGCCCACATGCCAAGCACCAGTACCGGCGGAGTCGATGCTGACCACATCGCTCAGCCCCTCACGATTGATCAGCCCAGTGAACACACCCTCGGCTGTGGGTGAGCGGCAGATGTTCCCCAAACAGACGAAAAGAACTTTGACCATTAGCTTGTTCCTTGCAGCGATGTGACCGAGATGTTCTGATCATGTTCGCTAACACGTTCGTTTGGGAAAATGCAAGGAGGCTCCATGGCTAAAGGAGAAACCATTGTGATCCTAACTGGAGCGGGTATTTCAAAGGAGTCTGGACTTGAAACCTTTCGCGATGAAGGAGGCCTGTGGTCGCGCATCCGCATTGAGGATGTGGCCACGCCTGAAGCATACGCCCGCGACCCGGAGCGGGTTCTCGAATTTTACAACATGCGCCGTCAATCCATGGTCGACGGAAACATTCGTCCCAACGCCGCCCACCTAGCGTTGGCGCGTTTAGAGCGGGAATGGCCGGGTGAAGTGTTGGTGGTGACGCAGAACATCGACAATCTGCATGAACAGGCCGAGTCTAAAAACCTCCTGCATATGCATGGTGAAATGTTAAAGGTGCGTTGCGCAACGTGTAATCACGTGATTGCTTGGGATGGTCCATTAGGACTGAAGGATTCATGTCAGGCCTGTGGTGTGGTGGGTCGCATGCGCCCGCACGTGGTATGGTTCGGCGAAATGCCTTTTTATATGGATGACATTTATGCTGCGCTTGATCGCTGTCATTTATTCATTTCCATTGGCACCTCCGGAAATGTCTATCCGGCCGCCGGATTTGTTCAACATGTCCGTATGCGGGGAGTGGGCCGGACGGTGGAGCTGAATCTTGAGCCTTCTGAGGGGGCAACGCTGTTTGCGGAAACCCATTATGGTCGTGCCAGCGAACAGGTTCCCGCCTTTGTGGATCAGCTTTTGAATGCCGGCCGGATATTGTGAGCGCAAGATTGAAGACATTCTTGGCGGAAGTGCGGGCTTGCCAATTGTGCGCCAATGATTTGCCCCTGGGGCCGCGACCCATTGGCCGAATGGTAGCGAGGGTGAGGGTTCTGATCATTGGAACAGGCGCCAGGGATCAAGATCGACGCTCGATAAGTGCCCTGGAACGATCCATCTAGTGACTGGTTTCGCGACAGGCTGCAGACAGATCAGGCGACATTTTACGACGAAAGCCGAGTCGGGATCATGCTAATTGAAGAATCGTCGACCTGGCTCCAAGGGTCGACGTGGGCGGGACGCAACGGACATGGAATTTACTGGCTGCTCAGCCGTTTAATCAAACGAAGACGCAGAGCGTTCAATTTAATGAATCCTTCTGCATCACGTTGGTCGTAGACAGAATCTTCCTCGAAGGTAACCATGTCTTCATCATACAGGGAATTTGGCGATTTCCGGCCCGTCACGACGACATTGCCCTTGTAGAGCTTAAGCCGTACCGTGCCATTGACGCGTTTACTTGCTGTGTCGATGGCTGCCTGCAGCATCTCGCGCTCCGGGGCAAACCAGAAGCCGTTGTAAACTAGCTCCGCGTAGCGGGCCATGATCTCATCTTTTTGATGCATGGCGCCGCCATCAAGTGTGATGCTCTCCATGGCCCGATGGGCGGTGAATAGAACGGTTCCCCCAGGAGTCTCATAGACACCCCGGGACTTCATTCCGACAAACCTATTTTCAACGATATCCGTGATGCCAATGCCGTTGGCGCCGCCCAGTTCATTGAGCTTGGTTAAAAGTGTCGCAGGGGACATCTTATCGCCGTTAATGGCGACGGGATCGCCTTTCTCGAAATCAATCGTAATTTCCGTCACTATGTCCGGTGCGGCCCAAGGCGGGACAATTCGGGTGTACACGCTTTCATCTGGCTCCACCCAGGGATCTTCCAGGGCTTTGCCTTCCGAAGATATATGCAGCAGGTTAGCATCTTGGGAATAAGGCGGCTCACCCCGTTTGTCTTTGGGGATTGGGATCTGGTTTTTCTCAGCGTAGTCTATCAGCGTCGTCCGCGATCCCAGGTCCCACTCCCGCCAGGGCGCGATGATCTTGATATCCGGATTTAGGGCGTAATATCCTAACTCGAAACGCACCTGATCATTGCCTTTCCCCGTCGCACCATGGGCAACGGCTTCGGCACCAGTTTCCTGGGCGATCTCGATTTGGCGTTTGGCGATGAGGGGTCGAGCAATAGACGTACCCAGGAGATAGGTGCCTTCGTAGATTGCACCGGACCGGAACATAGGAAAAACGTAATCGCGAACGAATTCTTCGCGCAAATCCTCAATATAGATCTCTTTGATCCCCAGCATTTCTGCTTTGACCCGCGCGGGTTCCAGCTCTTCTCCCTGCCCCAGATCAGCCGTGAATGTGACTACTTCGCAGTCGTAATGGTCTTGCAGCCACTTTAGAATCACCGACGTATCCAAACCGCCGGAGTAGGCCAGAACGACCTTATTGATCTTATCGCTCATTATTTTCCCCTGAGTGTTGGGACCACGAGACGCGGCGCAGTATAGGGGAAAGAACGATGCTCGCAAACCGCGCCACGGTCCAGTTGCAGGGTGCAGATTGGGATACTAAAATTGGATCATGAATTTAGACAATCTCCCGACGCCGACACTCATTCTTGATCGCCAGCGTGTCCGCGCCAACACCGATAAAATGCGCGCCCGCATCCATGGCCATGGTGTGGCATTACGTCCGCATGCTAAGACCGCAAAGTCCGTGGACGTGGCACGGATGGCGGTCGGGGACACAGGAAACGCTCTCGCGGTTTCCACCCTGCGTGAGGCCGACTATTTCTTGAACCAAGGTTTTACTGATCTTGTTTACGCCGTTTGCATCACGCCGGATAAGTTAGACGCGGTGTCGGCCCTCGCGAGTCGCGGCGCGGAACTCAAGATTATTACCGACAATCCCGCCGTAGCAGGGGCCATATCAAACCATGCAGGAACTCACCGCGTTTTAATTGAAATCGATTGTGGAGAGCATCGAACTGGTGTTCCCGCAGATAGCCCGAACCTCACCGAAATAGCGGCGACCGTCGAACGATCGGGGCGCTCGAAAATCCTCGGTGTACTGACCCATGCCGGCCATTCCTATGCCACGCGCACGCCTGCCGCCGCCGCCGTGGTCGCCGAGGCTGAACGTGTAGCCGCGGTCACAGCGGGCCAAAGGTTGCGGGACGCCGGATTTGAGACCCCGATTATCAGTGTAGGTTCGACCCCAACGGCCACCCACGGTGTAACCTTTGATGGCGTTACAGAAGTACGCCCCGGGGTTTATGTATTTCAGGATATGTTCCAGGCGGGAATTGGATCATGCTCCATCAATGCACTGGCGTTAAGCGTGTTGGCGTCCGTCATCGCGATTCATCGCGATCGTGGAACCCTCATGTTGGATGCTGGCGGTCTGGCGCTGTCGAAAGATCGGTCCACAGCGGGCTCGGGTTTTGATTCCGGCTTTGGGCAGATCGCGGACTTGAGCGGGGTCCTCCTTCCTGGATTACGGGTAAATGGCGTACATCAGGAACATGGCGAGGTGCTTGTCGAAGACCCAGCGCTTTTAGCGACCATTAGTGTCGGTACGAAATTTCGCGTCTTTCCAAACCACGCTTGCATGACCGCTGCCGCCTACGAAGTCTACAACGTGGTGGACGGTGGCGTTGAGGTGGTCGATCAATGGATCCGGTGCAACGGATGGTGACACTCATTGGGCGTTTCCCTAGATCTGCGGCACGTTCTGCGTGAGTTCAAAAGTATTGTTCCTGACAGCTGGGTTAGACATCTAATAGAAGTATTAAATCAGCTCCATCATTTCGCGTCGGGTCATGGGGTTGGCTATTAGATTTGCCTGTAGTTTGTTACCCGGGCCGGCTTGACAGGTTCTGCCCGAGGTTTGATTCCGTCAAACATACCTCCGAAGAAATTGGCGGTATCTAAATCTAAGCTTTCACTCAATTTGTCCAAAAGTTAGATTGATGGCTTCGCTAAGTTTCTCCAGGGTTAATCAACAAAGGGTGAGATGGCATAGAAACCAGCCGCCAACGTGCACATCTTCTCGATTGAAAACATTAGGTGTTTGGCGGCTTTTTTCTGCGCGGATATAATGATTGGCCCGTCAATCCAATAGGAGGCCCAGTGTATTCCTAAGAATTGGCCAAGCCTGCTTGTCGTTGGCTTCGGACACTGGCTGATTTGAGCTGTCCACACGCTGCCAGGATATCACGACCGCGCGGCACGCGAATGGGCGCGGAAAAGCCGCCGTCATTGAGAATTTCTGCGAAGCGGTGCATCCGATTATTCGATGAACACTCATATGGTGCGCCTTCCCACGCATTGAATGGGATCAGATTGAACTTCGCAGGGATCCCTTGAAGCAAGCGAACCAACTCCTTTGCGTCTGCATCGCTGTCGTTCAACCCTTTCAACATCACATACTCAAAGGTGATGCGTCGGGCATTGTTGGCGCCCGGGTAAGCGCGGCAGGCATCTAGCAGCTCGGAAATAGGGTGCTTTCGATTGATTGGGACCAAAATATCCCGGAGGTCATTGCGCACGGCATGCAGGCTAACCGCCAAATTCACGCCCAGTTCCTCGCCACAGCGCTGCATCATAGGCACGATCCCGGAGGTCGAGAGTGTGATGCGGCGTTTCGATAAGGCAATACCTTCGTTATCCATAATGATGGTCAAAGCCTTGGCCACGTTGTCGTAATTGAGCAATGGTTCTCCCATGCCCATCATGACGATGTTGGAGATCAGGCGTCCACCATCGGTGGGCGTCGGCCATTCATTATAGGAATCGCGTGCTAGCATGAACTGCCCAACAATCTCCGCAGCGGTTAAGTTTCGGACTAACTTCTGCGTGCCGGTCCGGCAGAACGTGCAGGTTAACGTGCAGCCGACTTGGGATGAGATACAGACAGCACCCCGGTCATCCTCAGGGATAAAGACTGTTTCCGCTTCTTGATGATCACCGAATTGCACCAGCCATTTGCGCGTCCGGTCCCCCGAAGTCTGCACGTTCGACACCTGCGGGCGCTTGACTACATAAGTTTTCGCCAACGCCGTACGCAACGGTTTGGCCAAGGTCGTCATCCGATCGAATTCAGTCTCGCCTTGGTGATAAATCCAATGCCAGAGCTGTTTCGAACGGAAGGGTTTCTCGCCTATCGCGATCACTTCCGCCGCTAACTCTTCACGGCTCAACCCGGCCAGATTTTTGCGCTCAACGGTCATAGGAGCTTGTTTGATCAGATTTTACACGCTTTGCCAATCGCCTTGTAGGCGGCAGTGAATCCTTTCAAGGAATAAGTATCCGTTGTCTGCGTGCCGCGAGAGGAGATGCCTCGAACAATCAGCGCAGCCCCGCGAATCATAGATTCCACCAATTCATTATCCGTGGCAGCGTTGGAAGCGAAAGCCCACTGCTCATCCGTGAAGAGCTTAAATATTGATTTACCAATTATCAATTCGACCTGGGATGCCTTCTTGAAGGTGTAGCCAGCTTGGAGGCTGATCACGTTCTTGCTCTTCTCTGCCGGTCGATGAGTGATTAACAGAAAGGTTCTGCCGCGTTTCGTATATTTGCCCCGGGACTTGGTGGGAACGGCGCCCATATAGCACACCAGCTTTCCATTCTCCCGCTCCTTGAATGCTTCCCAATCCGCGTGCTTGCTCAGCGAGACTTCCGCCAAGGCAGGGGTATCAATGCCCGCAAGGATGCATAAAAGGAGAACGATAAAAATTCGATTGATAGTGCGTTGGGCTGGCATGAAGTTTTAAATAGACCGGCGGGTGGTGTCTTCCCAAGCCTATAACGAGGGCGCACACATCGAATATGAACAAACGAGCTCTCTGATGATAAATGTGACCCTCGAAAATCTGGTGAAAAGTCGTCATGCATCCCACATGGTTCAATCTTCGATGGAGTGCATGGGTGGTACACAGCCGGTCTATCGTTGCCTCGCCAACGTGCTGAGTGTGATGGGCGCCGTCAAACTGATAACGACGGCTCGCGGCATCAAAGGGTGCGGCATTCCGCTTTCGGCGTTGGCAATGGCGCGATCGAGATAGTCGTCGCATTCTCGTTCAGAGCGGGATTTGCGGCTCTCAAATTCCCGGGCCATTGGCCACGGCCCTGCAAGAGTGAGAGGACAACGATGGAGGTAAGGAGGATGGATGTAATCTCGCGCGTATTGGAGTTCTGGTATGACCAGGACGCATTGGACCTAGCTGCTGATGGTGATTACCGCATGGCCTGGTTTAAGAAGGACGATGCTTTCGACGAAGCTATCCGAAATCAGTTCGTGACCGATGTTACGGCCGCGGCCAACGGGAAGCTCGACGACATCAGGGAAACGGCCGCGGGGGTTCTGGCTTTGTGTATTCTGCTTGACCAGTTTCCGCGAAATCTCTACCGGGGATCACCGCAGGCCTTCGCTGCTGACTCTATTGCCCTGGAAACGGCCAAGGATGCAATTGCCCGGGGCCTTGATCACGAATTGGGCAAAACGCGGCGCATGTTCCTCTATATGCCGTTTGAGCATAGTGAAAACCTGGATGATCAGAACACGTCGGTTGAGCTTTTTAAAGCATCCAACGACGAGCAAACCTACCGTTACGCCCTTGAGCACTATTATGTCATTTCGCGGTTTGGCCGCTTCCCGGGACGCAACGCGGCTTTGGGACGCGAGAGTTCGGAAGAGGAAATCCGTTTCTTGGAGAAGTTTGGCGCCTACTGACCAAACTATTCGTTGATGCGGATGTGCGTCTCTCGGGTTTTCGGCACCGCAAACGCGGCGTCGACATAACTCGGTGGTCCCAGAAACACCGGCGCATTGTTTGAAAACGCGTAATCCTCCAACGGAATTCCAAGGAAGCCCTGGTCAAATTCATCGTTGTCATTCTCATCGTGGTAGACGGCGACGGCATAACGCCTGGGCGCTAAATCGATGAACTTGTGGCGGGCTGTCCCATCGACGATGGGAACCTCTGCATTGAGAATCATGCCGTCGAAGTCTGGAAATCGGTTCGGATCGTCATAAAGGGCGATATGAACATTTCCCTCCTGGCTTCGCAGCCCTGAAACGATCACGAGAAGATCATCGGTTTCCTCATTGCCCAATGTGGCAGTAGGCAGGCTCACGAGGCTAACCATTATGATACAGGCCACAACGTGGCACCAGATCACCGAACATTTTACCATGTTCATAATAGGCGAACTCAAATCTCGATGTTGAGATAATATCCGCGGGGGACGTTTTCCTGGAGCGGCTGGCTTTGGTTGAGGGTTTGGTTAAGGCGACGCAAGCCCTGGCGTTCTTCCGCGGAAGCGCCTTGGTTCACCGCCGATGCGCGGGCACGTATCTCGCGCACGGCCTCCGATTGATAGCCATTTCGGCGAACTGTCTGACCCGATAATTGGGCATTCGTCAGCGTTAATCCGTCTGTCATACTGGCCAAGCTAATGGGAAAAGGTTAACGGAATCTCTAAACCGTCAATGGGCGCCGCTTAAGTGGGCTCGGGGTGGCGGACAAAGGCGATATCCTCGCCGCTTCGAAAATGTTTAAGCGCCCAGGTGACGCTCGGAAAAGCCAGATCCCCCCACGGGATATCCGACCATTCGACAAGTTTGACGTCCTGGCTTTCCGGACCGGGACTGAACTCAGGCGCGGTCATTTCGGCTCGATGAATTACGTAGACCTGACTGATCCGAGGAATCTCATAGATGCCAAGAACGCCCGTGATAGCGATCCGGGTTTGCGCCTCTTCCCACGCCTCACGAGCCGCACCTTCGGCGAAAGTCTCGTTGAGCTCAAGATATCCAGCTGGAATTGTCCAGTATCCGATCCGCGGTTCGATCGCACGTTTGCATAGCAGGATTTTGTCTTGCCAGGTGCAAACGGCCCCGACCACAACCTTTGGATTTTCATAGGCGATATAACCACAATCCGGGCACGTCAGTCGTGGCCGGTCATCGCCCTCAGGAACAACTCTTACGGATGGGCCAAATAGGTCCGTTGTTTTACTCATTTGGTTCAATGTGGAGGTCTCGGTAAGAGAACGCAAGATACAGTTCCGTGCGGTGATGATGTTAGCAACATCTCGGTTAGCGGAATGATTGTAACCTGATGAAAAATAGATGATTCTTCAATCTGGTACGGAGTGATACGGTGCCTCAAATGTGCGCTCAGGGAAACGGGCGTGGAAGAAGACGACGAGAACGGCTAGGATTGTTGATGGCAAAGGCCAAGAATCCCAAATTCGAGCATAACTTCCTGGACCTCAAGGGCGAGGGAATGGAAGATCGGACTTCCCTTGGAAGTATCAAGCTGGGTGTGCGCTGCAGGTTGTTCTGGGCGTCGGGTCTAGTCTCGCTCTTGTTTCTGGGTGTCATGTTTGTGCATGTGGACCAGCGGATCGTCTCGGTGATGGATGATTGGCGCGTGGCCCGTGAGGTTTCAACCCTGATGGCTCGCACGCAATCGGGTCTGGCGCGGGCCGAAGCGTTGGAAAAGTCCTATGTGCTCGATAAGAAGCGCGAGTTGGTGGATGTTTTCACTATGGAACTGTCACGCGTCGGCATGGCGTTAGACGAATTCTACGGATTTCCCCAGGCTGTGCCCGTACGCCAGCATATCGCAACCCTGCGCGATGGCGTCGAGCAGTATGGCCAGCAGTTTACACAATTTGTCATTGCCGAGGAGGCCTTAAGCCCGAGTACGAATACGGGCGTAAGTCCACGCCTGCAGCGCCTCACGGCGCAACTGAGCCAAGAATTTACGGTTGCCGGGTATGTCAATCTGGCCGATCAACTGGCGGGCATTCTTCACCGGGACAGCGACACGCTGCGTTCCGGGGCGCGCGAGGGCGTCACGCAAATACGCGAACGGTTTCGGATTTTGTTTCAGTCTCTGAAGGCCTCGAAGATATCCAAGGAGACCAAGGAAAATCTGGAAAAGCAGCTCCAGGCGCATCAAACGGAACTGATGACTCTCATCAACAGCCGATTTGACCTGGAACGCGAACGCAAGCATTTTGGCGAGATTCTGGCCTACATGGCGCCCAGCACAGATGCCTTGTGGGAGTTCAGCAACAATTGGGATTTGAGCACGGCGCGACGCCTCGACCAGGTCCGCAGCTTTGCGCGGTATTCCATCGCCGGTGCCACGGCGACGGTATTACTGTGGTTGATGTTTGCGGGCATTCTACTATTCCGGAGCGTTGTAAGTCCGCTACAGGATCTGGCCTTTGCGGCGGCGCGCTTGGCCGGCGGAGATCGTGAAACACATGTTCCGGCGCGGGGCAACGTTGATGCCACAGGCCAAATCGCCCGCGCCCTCGACAAGTGGATCGACGATATGGCCGACGCGGATATGGCGCGTCGGGAGTTGGATCAGGTACGCGCCAAACTTGAGTTGACGATTTCCAACGCTGACCGAAGTGGTCAGGCGGAAACGGAATCTGGGGACTTGCATACTGAGATTAAGAAAATCGAACGGACTTCGGACCCCACGTCCCATCGCAAGGCCGTCTTGGCGTCGCCCATTCTAGAGGCACAGAGACCCGCGCGTGCCTCAGTGTCAAACCATGCGTTGGTCGCTGTCGAGGCGGACAATACAGGACAGGTTTCGTTGATCTCTCAGCAATTAACCTATTTCAGCGAATACGTGACTGCTGCTGCCCAGGACGTGGAACGAACCGAAACCTTGATACGGAACCTCGGCGAAGCCACGTCGTATATCGAAGTCTTGGGTAACTTGATGACTGGGGCCCGTCACCAGGTGAACCTCCTCGTACGCCAGCCTTCAACGCGTGATTATGGCGTCATTGGTAGGGAAAGCCTCATTGCCCTCAATGGTGAAAGGCGAAATGTAGGTGACGCTGGGAAGAAGCAGGAACCAATGGCTTTGGGTTCTCTCGATGCGATCCGTGATGCCATGGATCGCGCCGAGCACACGTTGCGATCGGTTCGGGCTTCCATGGAAAATATCAATGCGATTTCCCATGAAATTGCCAAGACGGCATCTGACGAGGCCTTGGAAGCCACCAACAAATTGCTTTCACAATCCCAATATCTGCAGCACATGCTGGGCGATATTATGGGGAAGATTGATTCCAATCCGGGTAACCGCCTCTCGTCGCCGAGACCGGAGCAGGACTTGTCACCACAGTACCGGGGCACGCCGGCGCGGAAGGTGTAGGAACGCTGCGGCTTACTTTTCCAAAGCAGCAACTCCAGGCAGGATCTTGCCTTCTAGCCATTCCAGGAACGCACCGCCCGCTGTCGAGACGTATGAGAAGTGATCGACAGCGCCTGCGTTCGCCAGCGCCGCGACCGTGTCACCGCCACCAGCTACACTCAGCAACAAACTATCCTGGGTCAGACGCGCCGCTTCGCGGGCGACGGCGTTGGTTCCGGTATCGAAGGGCGAGATTTCAAAGGCGCCAAGGGGACCGTTCCATACCACGGTTCTGCATTGGCCCAGACGCTTAACCAAGTCGTCGATGCTAGCGGGCCCCACATCCAGGATCATTGAATCGTCGGGTACTGCGTCCACGGGAACTGTCTGATTCGTAGCACCGGCCTCGAACGCCCGGGCCACCGTGGCGTCGACCGGCAGAACGATCTCGCATCCTGCTCTGGCCGCATCGGCCATGATGTCCAGGGCCTGGTCGGCCATGTCCGTTTCGGAGAGCGATTTGCCCACATCGACCCCCCTGGCAAGGAGGAATGTGTTAGCCATGCCGCCACCGATGATCAATTGATCAACCTTTGATGCTAGGTTACCCAGAACCTCCATCTTGGTGGAAATCTTAGCGCCGCCGACTACCGCCGCCACTGGGCGCTCCGGGTTTCCAAGGGCGCCGCTAAGCGCTTCTAATTCCGATTGCATGAGCCGTCCCGCTGCGGCCGGCAGCAGGCGCGAGATGGCTTCAGTTGACGCATGGGCTCGGTGGGCACAGGAAAAGGCATCATTGACGTAGACATCCGCAAGATCGGCCATGGCTTGGGCAAAGGTGTCGTCATTGGCTTCCTCGCCGGCATGGAACCGGAGGTTTTCGAGAACCACGACCTCGCCGTTGTCGGCGGAGTCTATGGCCGTCGCGGCGGCCGGCCCGATGCAATCGGCACCAAATACGACGTCTTTGCTCAGACTGGCCTGCAGTGCCACCGCGACCGGTCGTAGAGACATCTCGGGGTTGCGTTGGCCCTTTGGGCGACCAAAGTGTGACAGAACGATGACCTGCGCGCCTTTAGCCTGCAAATCGTGGATGGTCTGCAAGGTTCGTTCAATTCGTGTCGCATCGGTTACCAGGCCATCCTGCATTGGGACGTTTAAGTCTGCGCGGACTAGCACGCGTTTTCCGGCGACATCTAGATCATCGATGGTGCTCAACTGGCTCAGGATTAAAACTCCTCCGAGAACTGGGAAGACGGCACTGTTTATAGGGCGTAAGAAGTCGAGAGGCCAGCGCCGCGTGCGTGATACTAGCGATTGGCCGCTAACGCGCGGGCGTCCGCCTCGGCAGCCTTTGCATTCTCATTCAGGACCCGGTAGGCATTGGCCAAACGGCGCCAGCCTTCAGGGTCATTGGGGTTTTCCTCCAGCCGGTCGGCTAACCGTTGGACCATGCCGCGGATCATTTCTCGGCGCTCTTTGGCGGTCATCTGACGGGCCGCCTCCACGTCATCGCGGCTTGGGCTTGGTGTGGCCGACGCCAAAGGCGGCGGCTCCATAGCCAAGGCCTCTGCACTGGGCTTGAAATTGCCGGGATCAACGCCCAATTCCTTGGACGCGGCGGCAATCTGGCTGCGAACCGCGGTCAACCATGGCGCACCCAGTGGTGAGATGAAAATTAGGTCGACCCAATCCTGGATGGCGCCAGGAACATCGTTCGCCTGGGCCTTGGCAAGCGCCAGATAATAGCGGGCTCGCGGATTGCGGGGATCTTTAGAAAGCGTCTTGTTGAATAGATCGCGGGCCTGTGCACTGACAATGTTGTTTTGCGTTGGGAGTAAGGCTTCAGCGTATTGAAGCAGGACTTTCGGACTGTTCGGTGCAAGGTCATGGGCCTTTTTCGAAGCCTCTAGGGCGTCTGCCGTTCGGCCCATAGTTGAATAAAATTCGCTGAGTAGCATCCATCCTTGCAGGTTATCCGGTTCGTTCTGGAGGCGTTTGGCCAACCGGTGGGCCAGGGCTTTAACTTCTTGGGCTTGGCGCCGCTCGGCCACCTGCCGGGTTTCGGCGGCAATATCGCGTTCGGCATAGGGCCGGTTTGGGAGTTCTGGCATCCCTATCACGATGTAGGCGACTAGCGCGGCCAACGGTGTAATTAGGGCGAGGCCAATGGTCGTGGGAGATAACGCTCCGGGCTTTAGCTCCTCGGCTTGTTTGGTGTTGGCTTCGGCATCATCGGCCAAGGTTAAGATTCGTCGCTCGATCTCGGTGCGCGCGGCCGCGGCCAAATCCGAATTGAGAATGCCGCGCTGCATATCGCGGTCCAATTCCAAAAGTTGATCCTTGTAGACGGTGACGTCGAACTCGGCTCGGGCTAGTGGGGCGATGTTTTTTTGTCGCACCAACGTTCGAAAGATTACGGCGCAGACAATCAGAGAGATCAATCCAATCAAAACCCATAGCAGTGTCATGATCCGTCCTTGTCCAACAAATCATTGAGGCGGGCGCGCTCAGTATTGCTAAGTGCCACGGCCGCTGGTTTGCTCGGGGCACCCCGGCGTTGGCGCCGATAGAACCCTACCCCGGCGAAAACCGCTATCAGGACGAAAAGCACCGGGCCGCCCCACAGGACCAGCGTTGCGCCCTTAAATGGCGGTTTCAAGAGGACGAAATCGCCGTAGCGTGATACGACGTATTCAACCACTTCGTGATCGCTGTCGCCGGCGACAAGGCGTTCGCGCACCAGCACTCGTAAGTCGCGGGCCAGGGCGGCATCCGAATCATCGATGGATTGGTTTTGACAAACAACGCATCGAAGGCCTTTTGAGATCTCTCGGGCCCGGGTCTCCATCAGCGAGTTGGAGAGCATCTCGCTTGGATCGACGGCGGCAACCGGCGGAGCGAAAGCCAGCAGACCTAAGACGAGGATCAGGTGTCGCATTTTAGGACGCGCCAACTTTTTGTAGTCTCTCGATCATGGGCTTTACAGTGTTCTCCCAGATCTTCTTGTCTAGTGGGCCGACGATCTTGTGCCGGATGACGCCCTTTGCGTCGACTAGGAAGGTCTCCGGTGCTCCGGTGACCCCGAAGGCGATGGCGGCGCGGCTCTTCGGGTCGTCGCCGACCAGGGCATAGGGGTCGCCATGCTTCTTCAGCCAGGCCGCTCCCGCGTCGGGGTCCTCTTCCCGCCAGTCAATGCCGTGAATGGTGACCGCGCCGGACTCCTTCAGGTCCATGAGGAACGGGTGTTCGGCCCGGCAGGCAACACACCAAGACCCAAAGATGTTGACCAACGCAACACTGCCTTTTAAGTCCGTGCTAGCCAAACCTTTGGTGTCGCGCCCTTTGATGGGCTTGAGATCGAAGTCCGGCACGGGCTTGCCCTCCAGCATGCTGGGCAAGCGTTTAGGATCCTTGGTTAGGCCAACGGCGAAATAACCGGCCAAAACCAGAAACACCGCAAGCGGGATTAGAAATAAAATACGCCGGTTCATGCGGTCAGGCCCCTTGCACGGCCACACGTGTACGGCCGCGGGTTGGCGCGCCAACCCGGTGACGTCGGTCCGTCAGGCTGAGCGCGCCACCGAACACCATTATCAATGCGCCGATCCACATCCAAACCACCAGAGGATTGAAATAGAGTCGCGTCACATAGGCGCCTTCGGCGCCTTCCGGATCACCAATCACGGCATACAGGTCACCAGCCAATGTGGTATGGATTGCAGCCTCCGTTGTTGGCTGTTTGGAGACGGCGTAGATCCGTTTTTCGGCGACCAGATTCGTTACATGTTCGCCGTTCCGTCGGACCGTGAAGTTGCCGGCAACAACGCTGTAGTTTGGACCTGTACTGTTTCTGGCGCCGTCGAAGGTGAATTCGTAGCCGCTGATCATGACTTTATCGCCCGGATTCATGACCTGAATGTTCTCCACCGTCCAGGCCCCAGCCCCAGCCATGCCGATGATGCTGACCGCCAGACCCAGATGACCTAAGGTCATCCCCCAGCTGGCACGTGGCAGGCGGGTCACGCGGCGAAGCGCGTCACCTAATGGGATCTGGAAGAGACGGATCCGGCTGGCTAATTCGGTCACGGCACCTAAGGCCAACCAGACCCCAAGCGCCAGCGCTATAGCGCCCATAACGGGGCGATCCTGATAGGCGATATAAGCTAAGATCCCGGCCAATAACGCGGCACCAAAAGCCAACCGGAGGCGCAGGAGTGCTGGGGTCACGTCGCTGCGCTTCCAATGCAGGAATGGCCCGATGGCCATGGCAACGATCATTGGGATCATCAGAGGAATGAAAACAGCGTTGAAGAATGGGGCCCCCACCGAGACCTTGCCGCCGCCCAGGGCATCGAGGAGAAGAGGATAGAGGGTGCCCAAAAGCACCGCTGCGGCCGCCGTGGTCATGACTAGATTATTCAACAACAAGGCCCCTTCGCGGGACACCGGTTGAAACAGGCCCGTGCTGGTGAGCTGCGGACCGCGCCAGGCATACAGCGCCAGCGAGCCGCCGATGACGATGATCAGTAGAACCAGGATGAAGACCCCGCGTGTCGGGTCCGTCGCGAAGGCATGAACGGACGTGAGTACGCCGGAGCGGACCAGGAAGGTGCCAAGCAAGCTGAGTGAGAAGGTGATTATAGCTAACAGCACGGTCCAGCCCTTGAGGGTGTCACGTTTCTCTACCACCGTTGCAGAGTGCAGCAACGCCGTACCGGCCAGCCACGGCATGAACGAGGCGTTTTCCACTGGGTCCCAGAACCACCAGCCGCCCCAACCCAACTCGTAATAGGCCCACCAGGATCCCAGCGCGATACCGGCCGTCAGGAAACACCAAGCCGCTAAAGTCCAGGGTCGCACCCACCGCGCCCAGGCGGCATCGACCCGGCCCTCGATCAACGCTGCGATGGCAAATGAAAAGGCCATGGAAAATCCAACGTAGCCGAGGTAAAGCATAGGTGGATGGAAGGCGAGGCCGGGGTCCTGCAGGAGTGGATTGAGGCCTTGGCCGTTCAAGGGCGGAGGAAATATCCGTTCGAACGGGTTCGACGTAAAAAGCATGAAAAGATAAAAACCGACCGCGACCATCGCCTGTACAGCCAACACCCGGGCCTTAAGGGTCGGCGGCAGGTTGCCGCCAAAGACCGCTACAGCGGCGCCAAACATACTTAGGATCAGGACCCAAAGCAGTAAAGAGCCCTCGTGATTGCCCCAAACACCGGAAATCTTGTAGATCAGTGGTTTGTCGGTATGCGAATTGCTAACCACATTCACAATGCTGAAGTCGGAAATCAAATAGACGTGGGTTAGGCAGCCGAACGCGAGCGCTACCAGGAGGAACTGAAGAATTGCCGTTGGCTGCGCCAGTGCAATCCATGGGCCGTGGTGACGCTGTGCGCCAATCAGAGGTATGGTGGATTGCACGACGGATATGAAAAGCGCCAAGATAAGGGCGAAATGCCCCAATTCCGCAGTCATTGCGTGGTCTCCTTCGGCTTCCATTGACCTGAATTCTTGAGCGCCTCGGCGACTTCTGGAGGCATGTAATTTTCGTCGTGCTTGGCCAATACCTCATCGGCTTGGAATACGCCGCCCTTCAGATGGCCCTCGGCAACAACGCCCTGACCTTCACGGAAAAGGTCCGGAAGGATACCCTTGTACTCAACCGCCACGGTTTTCGCTGTATCGGTTATCGTAAAGGCGACAACAGCGCCCGCGAGTTTCTCGACGCTGCCAGCCATGACCAGACCACCGATGCGGAGCCGTTGGGCCGGATCGGGTTTCTTGTCGACCAATTCCGTGGGGCTGTAGAAGAACACGATATTGTCCTCGAACGCTGTGAGGATCAGCGCCGCCGACGACCCCAACAGCAGCAAGCCGATCATCACGAAAGTCAGCCGTTTGTGTTTACGTTTCATCGTTGGGGTCCTGTTGGCGACGGCGGGTCCTGGGGTTAAAGGCCGCGAGCTCGTCGCTGGACGTGCGTTGAAACCGTCGGCTCATGATCCACAGTCCCACCATAACGAAGGCTACGATAGCGTAGGCTGGCCAAACGAAGCCGCCGTATCCCCCCATATCGAAAAAAGCCGCCATCTTAGCCCACCTTCCCGGCAGCTACCTTGTCAGCCATGTCGGCCTGCTGCACCTGGCGCATGCGGAGCGCGCGAACTTTCATTGCGTTGATCTCTCCGCGCATACGAATCAGCAAAACCCACAGGTAATAGGCCTTGAAGGCTAGGGCCATGAGAATTAACGGGGTCAGCATGCTGGAATGAATAGCTGGCCCGCCGGCCTTCAGAACGCTGGCCGGTTGGTGGAGAGTGTTCCACCAGTCGACGGAGAACTTAATGATCGGAACGTTTACAAAACCGACCAATGCTAAAATTGCCGAGGCCTTGAACCCCCGTTCGGCGTCGTCAAAAGCGTTGTTTAGGGCCATGTAACCGAGATACAA
>MDTG01081469.1_pt1 | contig 58314 bp, 52 predicted proteins | sample 811421 | NCBI WGS metagenome assembly MDTG01 (sample SAMN05326645, study PRJNA326480) | marine metagenome | isolation source: seawater | place: Pacific Ocean: South East | collected 2011
CCCCCGGATCCCGGGGGTGACGAGGGACACGCCTCCCACGATGAGAGTCTCGAGCGAATCGATCCTCGCATTGATCCCGTCGAGCCCGATGTCCAGGTCGAACGCCCCGGTCTCGTAGAAGCGTGAGTTCTCGCGTACCAGCGGCGCGAAACGACGTCGGATCAGGGCCTGGGCCCGGACCGAGCGTGCATCGGGAGTGACCTCGGTGGTGCGTATGGTCCCGATCGGGACCCCGCGGAAGAAGATCGAGGCACCACGGTGCATGGTTCCCCGATCCTCGGCAAGCAGGAGGATCGGGAGATCGCCGGGCTCGATGTACTCCACGATCGGAGGCTGGACGAGGCCGACGAACCGGGAGCTGGCGGGGGTCGGCCCCGGTGGGGGATCTCCCTGGACCCATCTCGACGCGAGGAGGGCGTCAAGGCCCTGCACCCTCGAGAGCTCGACGCTCGGTCGAGCGATCCACCACCGGGTTCCCTCGCGAGCGAGGCGCTCGGCGGTGCCGGGCTCAAGCCTCAGCCGGACCTCGACGCCGGTCGCGAGGAGGTCGACGCCGACGACGGTCCCGACGTCGATCCCCCGGGAACGGACCGCGTCCCCGGCCTCGAGGCCGTGGGCGGCGGGGAAGCCGATCACCACCTCGGGACCACCGCCGGGCAGTCCCCGGGGGATGAAGAGCCATGCGATCACCGCGAGCAGGACCGCGCCGAAGAGCAACGGAGTCACCCAGGTGCCTGCATCGAGTCGGTCGGTCCGGATCATCACTGCCTCCTGCGGGTCGTGGGGGTCACCAATGGATTGGGGAGTGAGCCCAGGGAATTTCAGTCGACCCACGAGCATGAACGCAGCTGCCGGGGGCGGCACCTGCGTTCATGCGTGCGGTTCCTTGGGAACTGAAGTGGAGCCGATCGGGATCGAACCGACGACCTCTTGTATGCCATACAAGCGCTCTCCCAGCTGAGCTACGGCCCCAACAGGGTGCCCTGACGGGCGGGTCCGGAACGCCACGTCCGTGGCAGCCGGAGGGAGGAAGGTAGCGCAGACGGAGCCGGGTGGCAAACAGGGACCCCGGACACCGGCTGCACCGACCCGAGGCGGGAGCTCAGGCGAGGGCGGCGTCGATGGCGTTGGAGAAGACGTCCTCGCCCTGGAGACCGACGAACTTGTTGACCACCTCGCCGTCCTTGATGAGCACCACGGTGGGGATCGACTGGATCGAGTACTTCAGGGCCGTCTCCCGATTCCCGTCGACGTCAAGCTTGCCCACCTTGACCTTGCCGTCGTACTTGGTGGCGACCTGCTCGATCGTCGGTGCAAGCATGCGGCAGGGCTGGCACCATTCCGCCCAGAAGTCCACGAGCACCGGTACCTGGGCATCGAGTGCCTCGGACTGGAAGTTCGCATCGGTGAATTCGATCATTGCGTCGCTGGCCATGTTCTGGGGGCTCCAAGCTGGTGTTCTGTTCGAGTGACCGGCGCCGGCCGGTGAGGGGCTTCAGATGGTACCACCGGACGTGGTCCCGGGTCGATCGATCTCGGCGGCGACCAGCAGCGCCTCCCGAGTGGGGGCGACGTCGTGGGTCCGGAGCACGAAGGCGCCCAGTCGCGCGGCGACCAGCGCCACCGCCAGCGAACCGGGGAGCCGCTCGGCCGGTGCCTGCCCGCCCAGGAGCGCCCCGATGAAGCTCTTCCGGGAGGCACCGACCAGGAGGGGGCGCCCCAGGGTGGCGCGAAGTTCGGGGAGTCCGCGGACCAGGTCGAGGTTCTGGGGGACGGACTTGCCGAACCCGAGCCCGGGATCGAGCACGATCCGTTCGGGATCGATCCCGCGCGCGACCGCCGCATCGAGTCGCTGCCGAAGGTGGTCGGTGACCGCGGCGACCACCCCCGGGTCGCCGTACTCGGGATCCGATTCGTAGCGATCGCTGTAGCAGTCACGCAGGGGGTCGGTCAGTCGATGCATGAGCACGAGGCCCGCTCCGCGCTCGGCCACCAGGTCCAGCAGGGCCGGATCCTCCGTTCCCGCGGAGACGTCGTTGACGATCGAGGCCCCGGCATCGAGGGCGGCTTCCGCCACCGAACGGTGGGTGGTGTCGATCGAGATGGGGGTCGTGCACCGTTCACGGATGCCCGCGATCACCCCGGTGGTTCTCAGTCGCTGCTCCCCCGGGGGCACCCGCGAGGCACCGGGACGGGTGGACTCGCCTCCCACGTCGATGATGTCCGCTCCCGCGGCGCGAAGCTCGTGGCCCAGGTCGACCATCCGCTCGAGGTCCCGGAAGGTGCTGCGTCCATCGTGGAAACTGTCCGGGGTGACGTTGAGGATGCCCATCAACAGCGGCATCGCCCCCCCGCCGAGGCGGTCCGCCCCGCAGGACCATCCGGGCTGGTCGGGCAGGCTGGATTCAGCCATCGTCGGAGTCGGTCCCTTCGGGAGCCGGGGTGCGCCCGTAGCCGCGCAGGTGGGAGTAGTCGCGGATGAACTGCTCGACGCCGACCTCGATCACCCCGGAAGGGACCAGGAAGGCCATCTCGGCGATGCCCCGCTCGTGCCCGAAGTTCAGCACCACCGGGGGGGTGCCCTCGGGAATCTGCGGCATCCGGTCCGGTTCGATCCCCGGTAGGGAGCGAGCGAGCTGGCCGAGGAGCTTTCCGAGACTCCCGAAACCGATCGCGATCTCCACGTCCGGATCGCTCATCAGCCAGGAACGCATGGACGCGAGGACCGGGTCCTCCTCGAGGCTGGCCCCGCCCCCCGCGGCGGCCAGCGCCCGGTTCCAGACATCGGGACGCTGGGAGAAGGTCAGGACGAACGCATCGCCCTCGGTGCCCGCGAAGCCGGCGAGGCCCCGGGACCCGAACATCGTCTGCATGAACATTCGCTCGATGGCGGAACGTCCCAGTGAACGGTTGGAGCGCTGCGATGGCGGCAGCACGGTCTCCTTGATCTGGAAGGCGTCGGAAGCCCCCCCGGTCCTGAGAGGCTTGTCCTCGGTCCAGATCGTCTCGTAGCGAACGCCGTCCCGCTCGCCGTCCATCATCTCAAGCTCGGACCGGAACCGGGACTCGAGGGCCGCGGGGTCGGGGCCGGTCACCACCAGCGATGAATCGTTGAGGAAGCCCCCGAGCGCGATCCCGAGCCGGCTCGGGTAGACCGCACCCTGGATCGAGTCGATGCGAAGACCGGGATCCTCGAACCACGAACCGCCCAGTGGGGGATCCATGCCGAGCAGCCCGGAGATCCGCTGCAGGTTGGACATGCCGCCGAGACCGGCGACGTCGACGCTCATCGCGAGGTAGAAGGGGGCCAGAGGCAGCCTCCCCAGGGGAGTGGCCGCAGGGTCGCCCCCCTCGAGCAAGCGGCCGAACTCGGTCTCCGGGTCGAAGACCGTGAAGCTTCGCATCGAGAATCCCAGCGGGTCGAAGTTCACGAGGACGGTCGAGGCCTCGAACGCCTGCTCGATCGCCGGGGGCAGTCCCTCCGGGGGTGGCGAGAAGCCCAGGCTGCGTACCGGGATCCCCTGGCTGGTCTCGGCGGCCAGTTCGGACATGGTGTCCAGGAACCTGCGATCCGCCCACAGGAACAGGTCGGCCTCGGCGAAGCGGGCGAGCTGTCGCGCGGCGAGACGGGCCCGCACCCGCTTCGCGGAACCCTGCCCGGGGGCGTAGGACTCCACCATGCCCTGGACCGTTCCGAGCAGGACGTGTCCGGTGCATTCCTTGGCGAAGACCGTCATCTGGTCCCCGGTCCGCCAGCCCTCCCCGTCGGGCGTGAAGTTCGACTCGAGGAATCGTGCCGGGTCCCGGGTCGGCACCATCACGAGGGGACTGGTTTCCCCCGGGGACGCGGGGTCCGGCTGGAGCCAGGCCACCATCGAACCGGACTCGTCGAATTCGGCCCCGAACCCGACCGCGGCCTTGAACATCTCGATCGGACGGCCGGCCAGCACCGAGGCCGGCTGGTTGGTGGCGTCGATCAGGGCGCCGAGGTCGTCGTTGAGCAGGTCGACGTCCGGCACGACCGCGAGGGCGGAGGCCTCCTCGGGGATGAGTGCGAGGGCGCGATCGAGGTCAGTGGAATCTTGACCGGCATGCACGAGCAGCGTGCATCCGCAGAACAGGGCGTGGGCGAGCATGGAAACCCTCCGGGATTGGACGGAACGAGTGACTACTGTACAGGGTGCCCCGGGAGGCCGGGACCCTTCAGCCGCTGGTCGAGGGGGGCTGCGCCATCGCCTGGTCGATGCTGGCCCTGATCTTGGGGCTCGACGGGGTCACGGTCGATCCGAAGAACTCCACGGCCCGCCCGTCCCGGCCGACGACGTACTTGCTGAAGTTCCAGCCGGGCAGCTTGCCGGTCTGGGTTCCCAGCAGGGCGTAGACGGGGCTGCGTTGTTCGTCGCTCTTGATGCGCACCTTCTCGAACATCGGGAAGGCGACCCCGTAGCGGCTCGAGCAGAAGGTCTTGATCTGGGATTCCGAGCCTGATTCCTGCCCGCCGAAGTCGTTGCAGGGGAACCCGAGGATGACGAAGTCGGAATCACCTCGTTCCTCGAAGAGGGCCTGAAGTTCCGCGTACTGGGAGGTGAACCCGCAACGACTGGCCACGTTGACCACCAGGGCCACCTTCCCGGAGAACTCCGCGAGCGAGCGGGGCTTCCCGTCGATGTCTACGACCTCCAGCGACCACAGCGACTGGTCGGACCACTTGGCCTGGAGCTCGGGGCTCTGGGGGGCCTCCCGGGCGCAGCCGAGACCGAAGGTGGCCAGCGCGGTCCCGACCATGACGTTTCGGGCACGATTGATCGAACGCTTGATGCTCATGTTGGAATGGTAGCCCCCCTAGAGCGCATTGACATCGAGCTTCGAACGGATGCTCTCGAGGCTGTCCCGCACGAACTTCATGCTGGGCCTGCGATCGGGCTGCATCCGGAGGCACTGGGAGATCAGGTCCGAGAGCTCGGAGGGGACGTTGTGCAGCCGGTCGGGTTCCTGCCACTTCTCGGTGTCCACGCGCTGCCCGCACAGCATGAAATACATGGTCGCGCCCCAGTTGAAGACGTCGGTCAGGTAGGTGACCGCGTTGCGCTTGGCCTGCTCCGGGGCCATGAACCCGGGAGTGCCCTGGATCCGTTCCTTCACCATCATCAACGGACAGGCCTGGCCGAGGTCGATCAGCAGGGGTTCGCCGGTCCGGTTGTCGACCAGTACGTTGAGGGGCTTCATGTCGGCGTGGGCGTAGCCGGAGATGTGCATGTGGTTGAGGGCGTCGGAGACCTTCACGAACATCGCGAGCATCTCGGCGAGCGAGGGGTCGTTGTGCTTCTGCCAGTCATGGAGATCCTCCCCGTCGATGTACTGGAGGAGGAGTCCCACGTCGGTGGGGTTCTTCTTGCTGGGATGGTAGATCACCTCGCGGGACTGCCGGATGTTCGGATGCTCCACCGCGACGGAGATCCGGTGCTCGTTGTCGAGCTGCTCGATCCAGCGTTCATCCTTCTCACCCTCGACCCGCACGTGCTTGAGGAGCAGGACCTCGTTGTCCCGGGTGCTGACGCACCAGCAGCGGCTGCGGGCCCCGTCGCCTTCGTGTCGGAGGGCGGTCACGCCGAAGAGCTTGCGTATTTTCAGTTTCTCGTCCGACATCTGGAGCGGGACAACCTCATGGGGGAATCGGGGACAGTCCGGCCCGAATCGGACCGATCGGTGAACTCAGGCTGGATCATCGACATCCACCCCGGTGGACGTGACCGCGCAGGAGCGGAATGCGCATCCTACATTTCGGCCTCGGACTGATCAAACCGGGGGCCTCCACGAAGGGGGACTTTTCGGCGACCGGCACCTTCGATGCGGCTGGTCGAGGCCCGGGTGGCCGCGGAAGCCACCTACTCCACGGTCACGCTCTTGGCGAGGTTCCGGGGCTTGTCGACGTCCTTGCCCCGCATGACCGCGGCGTGGTAGGCCAGGAGCTGGAGGGGGACGGAGGTCAGGATCGGCTGGAGCGCCTCGTTGACGTCCGGGACCCAGAACACCTCCTGGCAGAGGGATTCGATCTCCGTATCGCCCTCGGTGGCCACCGCGATCACGTGACCTCCCCGACTGCGCACCTCCTCGATGTTCGAGAGGACCTTGCGATACTGCGAGTTCCGGGTGGCGACGAAGACCGCGGGCATCCCCTGGTCGATGAGCGCGATGGGCCCGTGCTTCATCTCCGCCGCGGGCATGCCCTCGGCGTGGATGTAACTGATCTCCTTGAGCTTCAGCGCACCTTCCAGTGCGACCGGGTAGTTGATGCCACGCCCCAGGAAGAGCCAGTTCTCGCGGTCGACGTACCGCGCAGTGGCTTCCCTGATCTCGTCCGACTGCGAGAGTATCCGCTCGACCTTCTCGGGAAGGGAATTCAGGGCGAGCATGAGCGACTTGAGCTGCTCCTGCGAGAAGAACCGGCAACGACCGACGAATCCCGCCAGCATGACGCTCACGAGTACCTGCCCGAGGAAGGCCTTGGTGGAGGCCACCCCTATCTCGGGGCCGACGCGCAGGTAGATCCCCGCATCGGTCTTCCGGGCGATCGACGAACCCACCACGTTCACCAGTCCGAGGGTGAGCCCCCCCTTCTGCTTGGCCTCCTCAAGGGCGGCGAGGGTGTCGGCGGTCTCACCGGACTGGCTGATCGCGACGACCACGGTCCCGGGCTCCACGATCGGGTTCCGGTACCGGAACTCGCTGGCGAACTCGACGGTGGCGGGGATGTTGGCGATCTTCTCCAGCAGGTACTTCCCGACCATGCAGGCATGAAGGGCGGTGCCCTGGCCGACGAAGACGAAACGACTCGCGGTCGACAGCTCGGGGACGAACTCGGAGATCCCGCCCAGCACGATCCGGCCATCACGGAGGTCGAGCCTGCCCTGGGTGCACCTTCGAAGCGCTTCCGGCTGCTCGAAGATCTCCTTGATCATGAAGTGTTCGTATCCCCCGAGCTCGATCTGGCCGAGGTCGAACTCGAGCTCCTGGACCTGCGGGGTCACGACCACGTTCTCGAGGGTCGTCGTGCGGATGTCGTCGGGGGTGATGCGGGCGACGGTGTAGTCCTCGAGGGTGAAGGCCTGTCGGGTGTGGGCGACGATGGCGCTGGAATCGCTGGCGACCACGAACTCACCGGACCCGATCCCGACGATGAGCGGGGAACCCTTGCGGGCGACGACCAGGCAGTCGGGCTCCCGGGCAGAGACCGCGGCGATCGCGTAGGCGCCGGTGACCTCCTTGAGGGCCGCCTGCACCGCCTGTTCGAGGTCGCCTTCGTAGAACTCGCCGATGAGATGCGCGAGCACCTCGGTGTCCGTTTCGGACCGGAACTCGTGCCCCTTCCCCTCGAGCCACTTCTTGATGGAGGCATGGTTCTCGATGATGCCGTTGTGCACGATGGTGACGACCCCGCCCTCGGACTGGTCGCTGCGCTGCGGGTGGGCGTTGTCCTCGGTGACGCCGCCATGGGTCGCCCAGCGGGTGTGGGCGATCCCCACGGTGCCCGAGAAGCGACTCCCGTCGGAGACCTTGGGCACCAGTTCCTGCACCCTGCCCACCGTCCGGGCGACGTTCAGGCCACCCGCGTCGAGGATGGCCACCCCTGCGGAGTCGTACCCCCGGTACTCGAGCCGCTTGAGTCCCTCGAGGAGGATCGGCAGGGCGTCCCGGGCTCCGATGTAGGCGATGATTCCACACATGACGATCGACTCCGAAGGTTGCCTCGCTCCAACCACCCGCGGAAGGACGGCAACTAAGGGTACCCGAGGAGGTATCATCGGCGAAGGGTGAACCCCGGGTTTCGCAGTGTCGATAATGCCCCCGAGGGGCGGCCGGCAGGGTGCGGGAACCATGATCATCGGGTGCCGTTCACCAGGAAGTCGGGATGGCGAGCCGTGGACACTGACATCGAACGAACCAAGGACCGGGTGAGACGTCGACTGCTGGCGAACGCCGGGGAGCTGGGCGGCGATCGTGGTGCCCGGGAGGCGCGGATCCGGACTCACCTTGGGGGCATCGTCGAAGGCCTTGAATGCGAGGTGGTGATGGGATTCGCCCCGATCGGGTCCGAGCCGGACATCGGGCCACTGCTCGAGGGGTGGCGGAAGGCGGGGCGGGCGGTCTGCCTGCCGGTGGTCGGGTCCGACCCGGGGATGATGGAACCGGTCCGGCTCCGGGAGGAGCTGGCGACCCTCGGGCGGGATCGGCTCGGCGTCCCGATCCCCGAGGGCCCTGCGATGGCCACGGGCCGTCTGGACGTGGTCCTGGTCCCGGGGTGTGGATTCGACGCGGGCCTCACCCGGCTGGGGCGGGGCGGCGGGTACTACGACCGCTTCCTCGCGCGGTGCCCGGGGGTCACCGCGATCGGGGTGTGCTTCGAATCCCAGATCGTCCAGGTGCTGCCCACCGAGGCCCACGACCGGGGGGTCGACCTCCTGGTCACGGAGCAGGGCGTCCGCACGATCGCTGGATTCGGCGGGTCTGGCGGGGACGACGGTTGAGGTTGAGGAATTGGGGAAAAGCGCGGTGACTCCCGGGGACTGGGTAGGATGACCGGTCACCAAGGCGCAGGCGGAGCAGAGATCATGGCACTCGGCAGTCAGTCAGGACAACAGATCGGTCGCAACAAGTACATGTACCGTCGCCGCAAGGGGCGTTCCGGGAGGTGGCTGGTGCTGCTCGTGGTGCTGGCAGGCGGCGGGGTGCTCTTCTGGTTGAGCCTGCCCGGCCCTCGAAGCACGCAGGCCTCCCAGGAACCCAGGAACGCCCTGGTCGAGCGGGCGACGACCCAACCGGCCAACAACGCGCCCCGGACGGCCATCACCCCCCCCAGCCGACCATCGGTCGCACCACCCCAGGCCCCCTCCTCGAGCCCTCCCCCGGCGACTGCCCCGAGCTCGCCGCTCCGAGGCGCCGCCCCACCCCTCGTGCAGGCCGGTGGAGCGTCCTCGAGAGCGGATCGTGCCAGTGAACTGCTCTCCGGTGGCCTGGGCACGGGGGCGGACGCCCCCGAGGTGGTGGCGAGCGGAACCACCGACCCGGCGGCCGGGGACCTGGCCACCGTCGCGGTGGTGGTGGACGCCGCCGAGTCGAACGGGGCTTCCGGTCGCCTCGACGAGCTCGAGGAGCTGGCGGGCCGGGATCCCATCACCGCTCGAAGCAGGCTCACCGAACTGGTGGTCGCCGGAAGCCTCCCTCCGGGCGAGGCGTTCCGTGCACGAATGATCCTGAACCGACTGGGGGAGGTCCTGATGTTCGACCCTTCGGTGCTCCCGCAGGATCCCTTCGTCGCGAAGTACGTCGTGCAGCCCGGAGATTCCCTCTCCAGAATCGCGAAGAATGCGGACCTCAAGTCCGAGTGGATGATGATCAAGCGGATCAACCGGATCACGAATCCCAACTCGATCCGGGTCGGGCAGTCCCTGAAGATCCCCGTCGGGACCTTCCACGCGGTGGTCAGCAAGTCGGACTACCTGCTCGACCTCTTCCTCGAGAACGACGAGGGCCGGGTCCTGATCGCCAGCTGCCCCGTCGGGCTCGGTGAGTTCGATGCGACCCCGGTGGGAAGGTTCGTGGTGCGCGAGCAGTCGAAGCTGATCAATCCCCAGTGGCGGAACCCGCGGACGGGTGAGTTCTTCTACTCCGACGATCCCGAGAACCCGATCGGGGAGCGCTGGATCGGGATCCGCGGGATCGACGAGACCAACCAGGAGCTCCTGGGCTACGGCATCCATGGCACCATCGACGCGGACTCGATCGGCCGGATGGAATCCATGGGCTGCATCCGCATGCACGATCCCGACGTGAAGCTGGTGTACGACGCCCTGACCGAACGCGGGAGCATCATCGAGATCAGGCCGTAACCGCAGGCCGAGCAGGCAAGACCGGGAGTCAGCGGGGCCTTGCGGGCCCCACCCAGCGGTTTTGAGTGCGTAACTGCCTAAAAAACATTGGCTTGGAAGAGAACCCGAAAATAATCGATCGTTGATATTGCTAGCCGTACTGTCTAGACTTAACCTTAAACAAGCACCTGATCACCCCAGGATCAAGGCCCTGAGGGGCCCTGACTAATGACCGAAAACTCGATGCCTCATTCAAGGAGTATCTGCTGATGGCCCTCCCCACGACCACCCTATTCGGAGCGATGCTCGTGGCGGGCGCCGCGATGGATCTGCCCCTCGCCGCCGAGAAAGGCACCGCCTCGAACGTCGTGGAAGTCGAGGGCCACCGAGACTTCAGGCAACACCTCCCGGAAAAGCCGCTGGGCGAGCGCGTGCCGGTGGCGGTGCGGACGAACCTCGACTTCATCCCGGTCCCGATGGTCTCGTTGGAGGCCCTGGACCACGCACAGTTGATGTTCGAGGGGGAGGCCCTCGAGCGGGAAGGCGCACCGTTCCGGTACGGCGTGCCGCGGAAGCTTGAGGTCCTGGAGGCCGACGGCATGTGGATCAACGTGCCCGGGGGCCGGATCTGGCAGGTCGTGGTCCACTCGACGGATGCCGAGAACCTCATGGTGAAGGTCGAGAACATGAGCCTCCCCGAAGGAGCGGAGCTCAGAAACTACGTGCAGGGCCTCCCGGAGACGGTGAATGGCCCCTTCACCGACCAGGGGCCTTCGAAGGACGATCCCGGGACCTACTGGACGCTCATCGAGGCGGTGGACCGCGTGGTCATCGAGTACTTCGAGCCTGGTGACAGCCCGAGGACGCCCGGACTTCCCTTCGAGCTCACCGAGGTCATCCACGGCTACGTCCCCATCCTCAAGGACGGACTGGCGGGCTCGTCGGGGTCCTGCCACAACGAGGCCACCTGCTACCCGGACTGGGCCGACGTTGGTGACGCCACCGCCCTGGTCCTCTTCAGCGGTTCGCTCTGCTCGGGACAGCTGATCGCGACCTCGAACCAGAACCAGACCGCCTACTACATGACCGCGAACCACTGCATCTCGACCAGCGGAACCGCGTCGGGCGCGCAGTTCATCTTCAAGTACGAGCGCCTGGGGTGCAACGGCCAGGTGTACCAGGGCGTCGCGGCCTACGGTTCCTCGATCGTGGGCACCCAGAGCTCCTCGGACAGCACCCTCCTGCAGATCAACGGGTCGGTGCCGAACAGCGTGTTCTACGTGGGATGGACGACGAACACCGCCTCCAACAACACCCCCATCACCTGCCTGCACCACCCCGCGGGCGACCGCATGAAGTACAGCACCGGCACGATCGTCAACAACCCGGTCTGCGGATCCAGCCTCGGCTGGTTCGGGGTGGTCTGGAACGACGGGGTCACCGAGGGCGGTTCCTCGGGTTCCGGCGCGTACCGCACCAGCGACCAGAAGCTGATGGGGGTCCTGACCTGCGGATCGAGTTCCTGCGGGAACCAGAACGGGCTCGACGGCTACGGTCGCTTCGCGAGGGCCTACAGCTCGGGCGGCTTCAGCGAGTACCTCGAACTCGGACCTCCCGGGGACGACCCGCTCGACGACAACGACGACTGCAACAGCGCATCGTTCCTCGAGACCGCGGGGAGCTACAACGACCTGATCGTCAAGGCCAAGGACGAGGACTGGTACCGGGTGACCGTACCCCCCTTCCAGACCGCACGATTCGACCTCGACTTCGTCGACTTCAACGGCGACATCGACATCGAGCTCTACGCCCTCAGCTGCAGCGGGGACCTGGTGGCGGCCGGGGACACCAACACCAACGACGAATCGGTCCAGTGGTCGAACTACGAGCCCGGCAACAAGCGCGTCTACGCGCGGGTGTTCCTCTACGACGGCGACCAGAACGAGTACGACCTCGACCTGAGCTTCACCGAGAACCCCGAGCCCGTCGGCCGCTGCTGCGCCTCGGACACCTTCTGCACGAACGAGACCCAGGCCCTCTGCGAGGCCGCGGGATTCACCTGGGGGGGATTCGGCACCTCGTGCTCCGAAAGCGCCGCGCCCTGTGCCCCCCCGAGCGGCGCCTGCTGCGTCGGTGGAACCTGCATCCCCAACCTCGCCCAGGACACCTGCGCCTCGGTCGGCGGACAGTTCGCCGGAGTCGGCAGCACCTCCTGCCTGGCGGACTGCGCGGTCGACGAGCCCTGTGAGGGCGACATCGACGGGGACGACGTGGTCGGTGGCCAGGACCTCGCCCAGGTGCTGGCCAACTGGCAGACCCCCGCGGGCGACCTCAACGGGGACCAGACCACCGATGGTCAGGACCTCGCTCTGGTGCTCGCCAACTGGGGCCCCTGCGACGGCTGAGTCCCCCCGGACGGGGCGGCCTCGCCCCGAAACGAGATCAACGACACGGCGCCCGTGCCCACGGGCGCCGTGCCGTAGGCGCCTGGTCCCCAGTGGGCGCCTACCATGGTGACATGGTCAGCAAGCACGAGCACAGGCAGCGTCCGGTCATCGGACTCACCATGGGCGACCCCCTCGGGATCGGTCCGGAGATCGTGGTACGCGCGCTGACCGATCGGCGGACGCTGCCCGACGCCAGGTTCGTGGTGTACGGATCGAACGAGATCCTCAACCTGGTCGCCGACCGGGTCGGGGTCAAGCCCAACTGGTCGCGCCTGCCTCACGACTCCCAGCGACGGAACCTGGCCATCGAGGATCCGATCGTGGTGCTCGACTACGAACAGCCGGAGACCCTCCTCCGGGAGGAAGCGGGCCCCAGTCCCGCGGGAGGAAGGCTCTCGTACGAGTTCGTCGAACACGCGATCGCGGACGCGATGCGGCTGAAGGACGACCCGAGGCACTTGGACGGGATCGTGACGGCCCCGATCTCGAAGCAGGCGTGGTCGATGGTCGGCAGCCGCTTCCCCGGTCACACCGAGCTCATCACCCATCGGACCCGGGCCAAGCGATCCACGATGCTCTTCCGGTCCGACAAGCTGACGGTGGCGCTCGCGACCGCGCATGTCCCGCTCATGGACCTGCGGAACACGCTGACCATCGGCAAGGTCTTCGACCCGATCGACCTCGGCCACCGATTCCTGCGGGACCTCGGTGTCGAGCATCCGAGGATCGCGGTGTGCGGGTTGAACCCCCATGCCGGCGAGAACGGCCTGCTCGGCGACGAGGACCTCAGGCTGATCGTGCCTGCCATCGACATGGCCAGGAACGCCGACATGGACGTGCACGGCCCGTTCCCGGCGGACACCCTCTTCATCAGCGCGGCGCGCGGAGACTGGGACCTGGTGGTCGCGATGTACCACGACCAGGGCCTGATCCCGGTGAAGCTGCTGGGTTGGCGGGATGCCGTCAACGTCACGGTCGGGACGTCACTGGTGAGGACCAGCCCTGATCATGGCACCGCCTACGACATCGCCCGGCGATACCAGGCCGACCCCTCCTCGATGATCAGCGCGATCCAGCTCGCCTCACGGCTCGCCGAGCGGAGGCTGCTGGCCAACCGCGAGGCCTGATTCGCGGCCTGCGGGCGTGGGCGACCCCCGATGCACCGACCGCATCCCTGCGGCCGGCGCACCGGCAGGCGCGCGCGGAGGCGTAAACCCCCCGCTCATCGGCGACGCGAGCGAGCGCCAAGGCACCCACCGCCGCAGGCCAGGATCGTTCCCGGCGAGGAGATCGCACTGATCCTGAGGTTGTCCAGTCGAAGAGTCCCGCTGCCGGACTCCGCCCCGCCCAGAAGCAATCGGACCCGACCCACGCCGTCGGAATCGGGGAGGACCACCGAGACCTGGTGCCAGGCCCCGTCGGCGAGTCCGCTTCCGAAGGAGGCCAGCGACACCCACTGGTCCCCGTCAAGGGCCTGGATCAGGTTCTCGTCGAAGCCGGATGGAGTCGATCGGAACGCGAAGGACAGCTCGACCGCTCCCCGCTGGGAGAAGGTGAGCTCGAGGTGCCGGTCGTTCATGGAGCTGCCACGCACGCCGAGGGCGAGGCCGGCGGGTATGCCATCGGATGCATTCATCTGGGATCCGGCATAGACCCCGAGCCCGCCGGCGACGGAGGTCGCATCGAGGGTCCCGGCCCCGGTGTCGGCCTGGAAGGTGGTCGACTCACCGTCGAGCGCATTGAAGCTCCACGCGGAGACGACATCCCCATGCGCCGCGGGGGTGGAAGTCCAGAGCACGGAGGCCGCCGTGAACAGGGTCGCGCAGACAGTCGTTTTCATGATTGATTCCTCGGATTCGGGTTCACTGAAGCAGCGAAGACGACATGACTTCGCGACCCGAGCGTAGGGGCGGGGATTCGAATCGGTGGGATCGATGCACAAGCGCCCGGGAACCTCCGGGTCGGATGCCAGGGGGCCGGGCACCCGTCGTGCGTTCGACGTTTCGTGATGGTGGCTAGAGGCCCAGGATCGGAAGCGCGTCCGCGAGCCGTCGTTGGTTGGTGGGGTCGATCAGCCAGAGCCAGTCGTCGAAGAGGAACTCGAAGCGTGCAGCCAGCAGGGCGATGCGACCCATCACCGTGAAGCCGAAGGCCGCGCCGAAGGTGATCATGAGGTACCAGATGCCCACCCTGGCGGCCCCGCCGACCGCACCCTTGTGCTCGACGGAGAAGAAGAAGTAGGCCAGGCAGCAGAGCACCCCGAGCACCAGCAGGACCGCGGCGAGGCTCGACCAGATGGTCGTCCAGATCATCATGAAGGTGCTGGAGTCGTCGCCCCCCGGGACGTAGAGGGAGCTGATGGTGATCCTGACCTGACTGAGCAGGTCGCCCTCGGTGTACCCGACCAGCCGGAGGCCGGCCATGGTCCCGACGATGAAGGCGAGGGGCCACAGGCTGAGCCAGCCGCCCTTGGGAACCAGTCGGCAGATGAGCATCACTCCCAGCACGAGGGGGATCAGGTAGATGAGGTTCGTGAACTGGACCTCCGCGGACGGGAGGGCCATCCCGGGGGTGAGGTATTCCTGGGCGAACCCGGGCAGCAGCCGCTGGATGAGGTTGGGCACGATGGTGTCCCAGAAGCCCACGACCATCCAGTAGGCGGCGGACACCCCGACCACCACGCTCTCCGCGAACTTGTAGAACGGGTTGTCTCGGTAGAGGAAGGAGTAGATCGCCAGGGTGAAGAAGGCACCGATCCACAGGCCAATGGTCCGCGGCCAGGAGAGGATGATCGATCCACCACCGGCCTGCTCCTGCGCGAAGTAGGCCTTGGGGGGGACGGTCCGGTACTCGGTCCACTGCTCGGTCCGTGCATCCGGGTTGTCCGCCCGGAACCGGTCGAACTGGGCCTCGTCCATGGTAGTCCACGTCGAGGGGGACGCCTCCCCGAAGTAGAGGTCGGTGGGTTCCACGTAGACCTTGCCCATCCCCTGCCCGATGAAGCAGCGGACCACGATGAGGATGATGGACACCCCGAGGATCACGGCCCAGGTGGCGCGTTGCCGGGGGGTCATTGGTGCGCTGACCGAACTCATGATCCACCCCCCCGCCGTCGCTGCGCGAAGAAGATCACGTTGCCGAGGATGATCAGGAACACCATCAGCAGGTGCGCGAAGAGCTGCGGACCCATGCGTCGCTGGCCCTCGAGGTACTCGCCGGGGATCGGCTCGGTGGCGGCCTCGATCAGCTCGGCCTTGGCCTCGGGGCTGAGGGTGGAGGCGGCGGCGGAGACCGTCCAGGTCGAGACCTGGTCGGGACTGGCGGCGAACTCGGCGGCCAGGGGTCCGGCCTCAGCGGGCGGGAGTCCGGCCTGCTCGAGGATCGCGGTGAGCTTGTCGAGTCGGACCCAGCGGTTCACGAGGTACTCGTACTCGGCCGCACCCTTGATGGCGCCGAGGAGTCCCTTGAGCTGGTTCGGGAAGTAGGGATAGAGCTGGGGTGCCTGCACGCCGGTCATGCCGCTGACCAGGGGGATGTTGAACTGGGTGGAGGCGTAGAGGACCCACTCCTTGGAGCCGGGGTACCCGGCACTGATCTCCGCGATGAGGTCGAAGTCCTCGAGGTTGGTGATCCCGCTCATCATGGGGATCTTGGAGAGGGTCGTGCCCTCGACGTCGGTCCGGAACTCCGTGGTCAGGTCCACTCCCATGACCTTGATCACCTGTTCGTTGCCTGCCTTGAACCCGAGGTTCACGTAGTCCTCTCCGTAGACCATCTCCGGGTAGTGGACCTTGATGACCTTGTTGACCGCATCCATGATCATCTGCGGTCCCACCGGCCAGAGGGATATGAAGTACATGCGGTGCCCCTTCTGGGCGCACTGATGCACGAGCGACACCGCCATGGGATTCAGCTCCCCGGCGGAGGCCGGGTCGAAGTCGAAGGCGAGGAGCACGTTCGCCCGCCGTCCCTTGGCCTCGCCCGCGACGTCGACTTCGTCGAAGAAGGCCTCGGCGAGCGGGGTCGGGGTCTCGGGGAAGGTGTAGCCGGTCAGCCCGATCACCAGGATCGGGACCCCGACGCAGAGGGCCATGGCCAGGAAGATCCAGCGGCGGTCGAGGGTGTTCAGGAAGTTCATCACCGCGTCAATCCCCCGATCCCAGGAATGAACGATCGATGCCGAGCATGATCTTGAGGGAGGTGGATGCGATGCCCAGGGCGATGCCGATCATGATGGCCCGGGTCCCGGCGGTGTTGAACACCTGCATGATGTAGATCCGGAGGTTCTCCAGGCGCAGGTCGCCGAAGGGACCGGCATTGGGGATCCAGTCGGTGAGGAAGACCCCGGCGGACACGCTGCCGAGCAGGATGATGAAGGCGGTCCCCAGGAGCAGGATCGCCTCGAAGTTCTTCGCACGGAACGCACGGAAGGCCGCGGACGCCACGTAGAAGGCGAGGATCGAGAACATCGTCGCGGTCAGGGGCTTGAACACGTACTCGTAGGCCCACCAGAACCCGCTCCCGGTCCCCTGGGTCTCCCCGCTGAAGTGGACGTCGGGGTAGCTGGGGTTCGGGTAGGTGCCGATCTTGAAGAGTCCGACGAACAGGGTCACCAGGAAGCAGACCAGCACCACTCCGGAGTAGCCCCACCCCGCGCCCTGGTCGGAGATCTTCTTGAGGTGGACCTTGAGCAGGTTGCCCCCGCCCAGCACGAACGCGAAGGCCGCGAGGATGTTGAAGAACTGGCCCGCGATCTTGCCCCAATCGCTGGTGTAGGGGATGAACGCGGAGACGATCATCACCAGACCGGCGATGCCGGTGATCAGGAGGGGGATGAGTCGGGTCAGTATCTGCACGAGGTGTCCTGTGAATCAGCTTCCGAGGATCACGTCCTTGAGGAATCGAACCGCCGCCTCCAGGCCGGTCGAGCCGGAGACCGCCTGGATGGTGGCGAGGACCACCCCCACCAGGATGAAGAGACCCGCGAGGATCTTCCCGACGTCCTGTCCCTTGAGGCTGCCCAGCTGGTCGGGCTGCCCGGAGAGGTAGGCACTGGCCGCGAAGAACTCCTCGCCGATGAGGGTGTAGTCGCAGGCCGCGACGAAGAACGGCAGCTGGCTGGGGTTCGCGGTCCCGGCGATCTGGATCGCCCCCACCGAATTGCCGGTCTCCGCGAGGATCAGGCTCTCCGCGAAGAAGGACCCCATGTAGAAGCAGGCCGCGGGCTTCTCCCGGGTCATCATGCCCGAGACGTAGGCGACGAAGCCGAATTGCTCGTCGGTGACGTAGTAGATGAGGTCCGGGTTGTAGGCATCGGGCCGACCGGCGGAGAAGTAGGAGGCGTGGACGGTCTCCCGGGATGCGGTCATCACCAGTGAACGACTGGTCGGGACCTCGATCTTCGCGTCGTATTCGGCGGCGGTCTTGGCGACTCGGCCGAGCACGGTGACGCCGGCGACCGTCTGCAGGTCGTCCATGTCCTGGATGCCGTTGATGTAGAGGATCGACCGACCCATCTCGGTCGCGCGCCCGACCGCCTCGTCGACCGCCTTGAGGCCGGCGATGGTCCTGATCTTCATGACCATCCCACCACGCGCGAGCACCACGAAGACCAGCACCGCGGCGGAGATCAGGGCGAGGGCCACGAGGAGCGGGAGCTTGCTCAGGTTGAACCAGGCGGCCTCGGGGACCACCGGGGGGGGCGAGGCGGAGGGGACCGAGAGGGACTTGTCCACCCCGATCGCGCGGATCGCGAATTCGTAGGCGCGCTCCTTCTCGAGGCCGGTCGCCTCGTAGTCGGTCTGGCCGGCGGGCACGATCGCGATCGATTTCCACTCGGGCCGCGCCTCGGGGACCGCGACCGGGTCGGCCTGGACCTCGAGCCGGGCCTGCCGGTCCGCGTCTTCGGGGGCGATCCCCTCGCCCTCGAGCAGCGACTCGGTCTCCCGCTCCGCGGCGGCGTCGGCGGCCCGTTCGGTCTGGTCCGCGAGTTCCGCCGGCGTCACCCCGAGTTCACGTGCCAGCACCTCGTAGCCCTGGAGCTGGTCGAGGGGGGTCGTCGAGGCGGTCCATTCAAGGAAGATCACGCCACCTCCGTCCCAGGGCTTGTCCCGGGCGGACAGCTCGGTGGGTGGCTGGGGCGGGGCCGAGGCCGGGGCGCTCGCGGAGCAGGCGAACGCGGCGAGCAGGGCGCCGAGGATCCAGGCCAGGGGATTTCTTAGCTCGATGCGCGGCACGGGGGCTCCACGGCTGGGATCGTTGATCGGACTCAGGTCTCGATCAGTTCGACGTTCGCTCTGGGTACGGTAACGACTTCCCCGGATTCAAGCGACACCTCGAGCACCCGGGACTTCGAACCCGAACCCAGGACCTGCGGAGCCTCCGGCAGGGATGCGACGGTCCCGATGAGGCCGAAGTAGGGATCCCGGATGACCCGGACGGGGGTCCCGAGTTCGAGCACCCCCGACTCGGTCGAGCCGGCGGAGTCGCTGACGCCCGCATCCCCGACCGGGATCAGGATTTCCGGCCGCATGACCCCGGCCCGGATCTGAGTCGCGCCGTTGACCGACGCGGAATCACCGCTCCGGGCCTTCAGGAGGTCGTGGGTCCGGCGGGCCATTGAGATGTCGCCGAACCCCTCGGTGATGATCACCGTGAGGCCGATGCGCTCGGTCCCCGTGATCGCGACCCCGAGGTCGTAGCCGAGGATGTCCTTGAGGTCGGCATCGTCGATCCCCCCGGAGACCACCGCGGCGACCCCGACCTCCCGGGCTCGCGCGATCGCCTCGGAGGTGACGCGGGCACCGCCCACCACGATCGCTCCCCGCATCGACTCGTCCACCATCGAGGCCTCGAGACGCTGGTCGAACCGGTCGCAGGCCATGGCGATCGGTCCCGACGTCTCGCCGCCGACCCCGAAGATGCCCTGGATGAGGGTGACCTGGTTCTCGATCACCACGCCCTCCTCGGGCAGGACCTCGGTCACCTTCCCGGGAAGGAAGGCCTTGACCTGCACGGGGATCGACTCGCCGCGGATCATGACCTGTCCCGTGGCCTTCGAGATCGTCTCGAGGGTGCCGCCGGCCGGGGCCTTGCATTCGCTCTTGAACATGCCGAAGACACCCTTGTTCCGGGCGATGGGCTCGTCCTTCTCGACCGCGTCCCCCTCCTGCTTCAGCATCAGCTGAGGGATGTCGCCCGGCTGCGCGGAAAGCAGGTTCGCGACGTTCAGCGGCGTGATGTCGCCGTCCATGAAGGTCTCGGCCACGATGGTGTCGGCCTCCACCACGTCACCCTCGGCGACCCGGAGGGTCCCGGGGATGGGCAGCACCCGATGGGCCTGGTAGCTGGTGGAGGCGGCCACCTTGAGTCCGGGGGTGTAGGCCTTGGCCATCAGCCGGCACTCCCCTCGCCGGACCGGGGCGCCTCGGGGTAGAGGTCGACGGCGTCGATCACCCCGGAGACCGCCTGCCGGCAGTGTTCGGGATCCTCCGGGAGGGAGAGCGCCCGACCCCGGGCGTCGAGGATCAGCCCCACGGTGCCGCCCCGGACCGTCCGGCTGACGGCCTTGCCGGGCCCCGCACCGAGATCGAAGCCGCGGGCGGGCTTCGCCTCGAGTTCCGCGGTCTCGTCCTCGCCGAGTTCCACGACCGTGATCTCGCCGAAGGCGAGCTCGCCCGATCCGCGGGCGCCGGAGTCCAGGGACCAGGCGAAGCAGGGACGGCCGGACTTGCCCGAACCCTTCGGGGCGACGCAGGTGCCGAGGTAGATCAGGCAGTCCCGCTCGAAGACCTCCATCGCGGCCCGGGGGTGGACGGAGGAGAGCACCCCGAGGTGGGGCATCATGAAGATCGAGTCCTTGGCGAGCTCGGTGATGCCCTCGGGCTCGAAGGCGTCGATCAGGAGCATCGCGGTCTGGTGCATGCGGGGTGCGTGGCTGAGGACCCCGCCGGAGGCGACCAGCAGGTCGAGCTTCATGTTGTCGACGATGGTCTCGCCACCCGACTCCTGGCTGAAGGTGTCGCCGACGGTCCGCTGCTGCTGCACCCCCTTGAGCGTGGTGGCGAACTCCTTGTGCTGCAGGTACGCGAGTCGCAGCGCCTCGCGGGCGACCGCCTGCTCGAAGATCAGCGCCTCCAGCGACTGGGGGATGGTGGTGGGGCGGATCATCTTGTTCTTGACCCGGTTCCGCAGCTCCCGTTCGTTCATGTCGATGTGCACCCACCGCAGGATCGAGGGCATCGTCGCCTCGGCACAGACGTTCGAGATGGAGTAGCTCATGCCGAGGTTGGCGCTGACCGTCCGGTTGAAGGTGCCGTCGAAGACGCTGAAGACGTCGGTGGTGGCGCCCCCGATGTCGACCCCGACCGCATTGATGCCCCGGCCGCGGGCGATGGTCTGGAGGATGTCCCCCACCGCGCCCGGGGTGGGCATGATGGGTGCGTCGGTGATGGACATCAGGGTGTCGTACCCGGGGGCGTGCGCCATCACGTGCTCGAGGAAGACGTCGTGGATCATGTCCCGGGCGGGTCCCAGGTGCTCCTGCTCGAGGGAGGGCCGCAGGTTGTCGGTGATCTTGAGGTCGAACCCGCCGGAGCCGAAGACCCGGTCGATCTCGGGCCGGGCGTCGGTGTTTCCCGCGAAGATGATCGGCAGTTCGTAGGACTTCCCGAAACGGGGCCGCGGCTTGGCGGGCGCGATCAGCTCCGCGATCTCGGTCACCTTCTTGGTGTCCCCGCCGTCGGTGCCGCCGGAGATCAGGACCATGTCGGGCCGGAGTTCGCGGATGCGCTGGATCTGCTCGTGGGGGCGACGGCGGTCGTTCGCGGCGATGGTGTCCATCACGATCGCGCCCGCGCCCAGCGCGGCCCGCTTCGCGCTCGCGGCGGTCATCTCCCGGACCACGCCGGCGACCATCATCTGCAGGCCGCCGCCCGCGGAGCTGGTCGAGATGTAGATGTCGCAGCCCTCGTCCCCGGACGCGGGACGGATGATGACCCCGTCGTCGTCGATGAGCCGTCGGCCGGAGACCTCCTGGATCTCGGTCAGCGCGTTGATGACGCCCACGGTGACGTTGGCGAACGGTTCCTCGACGGTGGTCGGCGCCTCCCCCCGGTGGGTCTGGCGGTAGACCCCGTCCACGCGTTCGATCATGATCGCCTTGGTGGTGGTGGAACCGCAGTCCGTGGCGAGGATCACGTTCACGGAGTCTGGATTGATCGAGGTCTGGGCTGACATGGTCGTTGGGAGGCTTGGGTGGACGGGACGCACGGGCCGCCGGGACGGCCAAGGTACTCGATCCGCCCAGCCACCACCACAGGCTCGCGGGGAATGGCGGTCAGGACCCCGCCTGGTGACCGCCGGAAGCGTCGTCCCGCGGTTCGGACTTGCTGAGTTCGTCGATCCGGCGACAGAGGTGCTCCACGGAACCCCGGTGCTCCAGTATCTCCGCGAAGCGCCTCCAGGCCTCGGGGTGACGGAGCACGGCGTGCATCACCGGCTCGAAGAAGGTCATGGTCTGGCTGCCCACGTAGTTGAGGGGCCGCGTGGACTCGAGGAAGAGGACCGCGGGCGTGGCCATGCCTCGCTTCACGATCTCGCGGCAGACGGTGTCGATGAGCTCGAGGTCCTGTTCGTCGGGTTGGAAGTCGGACTCCTTCTCGACGAGGAACGCATGCCTCAACCAGGCGACCACCCGCTTCATGGATCCGTCCCGTCCGAGGCGGGCAGGGTCCCGGCGGGTGCCCAGCGCCGGAGTGCGCGGAGCGCATCCTCCTGGCGGGGTCCGAAGAGGATGGTGACCTCCCGGCCCAGCAGGCGTCGCCGATCGGTCCGCACCAGGGCGGCGCGTGCGTCGTACCGGATCCGGGCGACGCGTTCCCAGGGAATCCGCCGCGTGACCAGCGGGAATTCCGCGACGATGCCTTCGGAACCGATCGCCACCCGGCTCCGCATCAGGAACCGGGAGATGGTGGCGAGCAGCAACAGCACCGAGAGCACCCCCCAGATCCAGTCCCCGGCGGCGAGCCAGACCAGGACCCCGAGCAGGCCGATCACCAGGATCGCGACGACCCCCGCCAGGGGCCGTTCCTCGAGGGGGCGGACGGTCCATTCGACCGGCGGTGGCGTTGATTCGGTCGGGCCGTTCATGGGAGGCTGTCCGGTCGGTCGCGCATGATCAACCCGTCCCACAATCCTATCTCGATCCTGGTCTCCGGCGAGCGGACCTCGAAGCTGGCTTCCTCGAAGGTGGCCGGACCCATGACCCCGATGGCGTTGTTCGACATGCCCCAGGGTTCCGCGGGCAGGCCGAGCAGTCCGCGCTGGAGCTGGTTGTCCCGGTTGAGATCGTGGTAGAGCGAGACCGCCCAGATGCCGACCGGGACGTCGTCGATCTCGATGCTCATGACGTCGACGTGGCCGAGGGTCGGGACCACCCGGACGATCGGAATGTCCTCGTCGGTGAGCCATTCGCTGGAGGCATCGAAGAGTCCGAGGTTGATCCGCCCCCCCACTTCCCCCCGGGAATCGTCCCCGATGCCGTAGATGGTCACCACCAGTCGGGCCAGGCCGGGATCCCCGGGCCGGTCACCGCGTTCCGCGAACGTGGGTGCGGGAGCCCGGTGCGCGCAGCCCGTGAGGGCCACGAGGACCAACGTGCTGATAACGGGACCGGAGGGGCGCATGGGGCGATCTTACGTCAATGGGGGGGGTTGTTGCGAGTGGTAAGATGGTACGGTCGACGGGACACCTGGAGACCCGACATGTCCGAGGACATTCTTGCCAACCACGTGACCAATCCGGACACCCCGGACGAACCCAACGGGATCGGCCCCGATGGATCGGTCACCTCGCCCCTGCACCTGATGCAGTGGATCGCGGAGAACCGATCCGCATTCAAGCCGCCGGTGGGGAACAAGTACCTGTACAGCGGGCGCGACTTCTTCGTGATGATCGTCGCGGGACCCAACGCCCGCAACGACTTCCACCGGACGGACTCCGAGGAGTTCTTCATCCAGCTCGAGGGTGACATCATCGTCAAGACCCACGAGGGCGGGAGGATCGTCGACCACCTGGTCCGGGAGGGCGAGACCTTCTTCATTCCTCCGAACGTCCCCCACGCCCCCTGCCGACCCGCGGGAACCCTAGGACTGGTCGTGGAACGGCGACGACCGGCGGGCGAGCTCGAGCACCAGATCTTCTACTGCGACAAGTGCCATGCCCTGGTCGAGGACAACGAGTTCGACTGCAGCGACATCGTGAGCGCGTTCAAGCAGGCGATGGAGGACTTCTGGGCCGACGAGGAACGCTCGACCTGTCGGTCGTGCGGGCATCGGATCGGGAAGCCGGGCCCCTTCGTGATGCCGGAAAGGACCGACTGAGCCCCCGCCCCGGACCCGAAGCATGAGCACGCCCTTTCCCGTCATCGACCTCCACACCCACATCCTTCCGGAGCACTGGCCGGATCTGAAGGATCGCTACGGGTACGGGGGATGGGTCCAGCTCGACCACCACAAGCCGTGCTGCGCGCGGATGATGATCGACGGCCAGTCCTTCCGGGAGATCCAGTCGAACTCCTGGGATCCCAGCGTGCGGATCGCGGACTGCGATGCCGCCGGGGTGCACATGCAGGTCCTCTCGACCGTCCCGGTCATGTTCGCGTACTGGGCCAAGCCGGCGGACGCCTACGACCTGGCCAGGATCCTCAACGACCACATCGCGGGGGTCGTGGACGCCTTCCCCGATCGGTTCATCGGACTCGGGACGGTCCCGATGCAGAGTCCCACGCTGGCATGCCAGGAGCTGGAACGGGTGGTGCGGGAACTCAAGATGCCCGGGATCCAGATCGGCAGTCACGTGCAGGGCAAGAACCTCAACGATCCCTCGGTCTTCCCGGTGCTGGAGGCGGCCCGGGACCTGGGCGCGAGCGTCTTCGTGCATCCCTGGGACATGCTGGGCAGCAGCCGGATGGCCGACTTCTGGATGCCCTGGCTGGTGGGCATGCCGGCCGAGACCGCGGTGGCGATCTGCTCGGTGATCATGGGGGGGATCCTCGACCGGCTCCCCGGACTGAAGATCGCCTTCGCCCACGGCGGGGGCTCCTTCCCGTTCACCCTGGGAAGGATCGCGCACGGACACCACGTCCGCCCGGACCTGTGCGCCCACCAGACGGAGATCAATCCACGGGACTACCTGGATCGCTTCTACATCGACTCGCTGGTGCACGACGCCCATGCCCTCAGGTTCCTGGTCGATCAGCACGGCAGCCGGCGCATCGCACTGGGTTCGGACTATCCCTTCCCGCTGGGGGAGCAGGCACCCGGGCACCTGATCCGGTCGATGGCGGACCTCGCGGAGGATCAGAGGCGCGACCTGCTGGGCGGCACCGCGCTCGAGTTCCTGGGGCTGGACCGCGGCGATCGAGCGGTCCACGCGAGGGGAGCCGAGGAATGAACGAGGTCCTCGACGGCACGGAATCGGTCTCCTACCGGCCCGGCCCGGAGTTCGCGGCGAGGCTCGATGCCGGGGATCCGCTGTCGGATCTGCGGAATCGCTTCGAGCTCCCGAGGGGCGAGGACGGCGAGCCGCTCATCTATCTCTGCGGGAATTCCCTCGGACTGATGCCGGGTCGGGCGAGGTCGATGGTGGTGGAGGAGCTCGAGGACTGGGGGAAGCTGGCGGTGGAGGGCCACTTCGAGTCGGAACGACCGTGGTACGACTACCACGAGCTGTTCCGGGAGCGGGGTGCCCGGCTGGTCGGGGCCCGGCCGGGCGAGGTGGTCATGATGAACTCCCTGACCGTGAACCTGCACCTGCTCATGGTCAGCTTCTTCCGACCCGAGGGACGACGCACCAAGGTGCTCATGGAACACGGCGCCTTCCCCTCGGACACCTACGCGGTTCGAAGCCACATCGCGGCACGCGGGGTGGATCCCGAGTCGGCGCTGGTCCGGTGCGCCCCGCGCGAGGGGGAGGACCTGCTCCGGACCGAGGACATCGAGGCGCTGATCCGGGAGGCGGGCGAGGAGCTGGCACTGGTCATGCTGGGCGGGGTGAACTTCCGGACCGGGCAACTGCTGGACATGCAGCGGATCACCGCGGCCGCGCACGAGGTCGGGGCCCGGGCCGGATTCGACCTGGCCCACGCAGCCGGCAACGTCCCCCTCGAGCTTCACGACTGGAACGTTGATTTCGCGTGCTGGTGCTCCTACAAGTACCTCAACGCCGGCCCCGGTGCCCTGGCTGGGGCGTTCGTGCACGAACGACACGGTTCGGACCCCGGGTTGCACCGGTTCGCAGGATGGTGGGGCAATGATCCGACGACCCGATTCAAGATGCAGGAACTCGACGAGTTCGTGCCGTCCCCGGGGGCGGACGGCTGGCAGCTCTCGAACCCGCCGATCCTCTCCGCGGCCCCCCTGCTCGCCTCGCTGGAGCTCTTCGACGAGGTCGGCATGGAGGCGTTGTCCCGGAAGAGCCGGCTGCTCACCGGCTACCTCGAGTACCTGCTGGACGAACGCCTCGGCGGGGCGGGACACACCGTGATCACCCCTCGCGAACCCCGGGAACGCGGCTGCCAGCTGTCGGTCCGCGTGCACGAACGGCCCCGGGAGCGCTTCGAGCGGCTGCGGCCCGCGGGGGTGGTCTGCGACTTCCGGCATCCCGACGTCATCCGCCTGGCGCCGGTGCCGATGTACACCAGTTTCCGGGACGTGTACCGGACCGCCGAGATCCTGGGGGACGCATGAACCCGCAGGACGACACCAGGGTGATCATCGTGGGGGCGGGACTGGCCGGCTGCCTGCTCGCCCGGCTCCTCGGGCGAGGTGGTCGCCGGGTGACGGTCTACGAACGACGAGGGGACCCGCGGGGACGGGGGCCGCTGGGCGGTCGGTCGATCAACCTCGCGATCAGTGCCCGGGGCATCGACGGACTGAAGGCCGCCGGGCTGGAAGGGCACCTCCGGGACCACGCGATCCCCATGCCCGGCCGGATGATCCACCAGGAAGGCCGGACGGTCTTCCAGGCCTACTCGGCGAGCGGGGAGAAGGCCATCAACTCCGTGAGCCGTTCGGAGCTGAACCTCCTGCTGCTGGACGCCGCGGACGAGTGCGAGGAGGTCGAGTTCAGGTTCGGGATGGCGTGCCGGGACGTCGATCCCGAGGCGGGCACGATCCGCTTCGCGGACGAGGAAGGGCGGGAACAGACCGACCGGGCGAGGGTCATCGTGGGCGCCGACGGTGCCTACAGCGGGGTTCGGGGCGCGCTCCAGAAGACGCCGCGCTTCAGCTTCAGCCAGGACTTCCTCGAGGACGGCTACAAGGAGCTCACGATCCCCGCGGTGAAGGAGGGCCCGCACGCCCCCTACGCCATCGAACCCCGGGCCCTGCACATCTGGCCCCACGGGGGCTCGATGATGATCGCGCTGCCCAACCTCGATGGCTCGTTCACCTGCACGCTGTTCTGGCCGTACGAGGGGCCCCACTCCTTCGGGGGGGTGCCGCCGGAGGAGGTCCGCGCGTTCTTCGACCGGTTCTACCCGGACGCCTCGGCGGTGATGCCTGATCTCGAGGAGGAATATCGTTCGAACCCGATCGGGCCCCTGGCGACCATGCGCTGCCGGCCGTGGCACCGGCGGGGGGTGGTCCTCATCGGGGACGCGGCGCACGCGATCGTCCCCTTCTACGGGCAGGGTGCGAATGCGAGCTTCGAGGACGCCAAGCGCCTGGCGGAAGGGCTGCTGGCCGCCCCCGGGGATCCCATCGGGGCGATCGAGGGCTACTACCACGACCGGGTGGACCAGGGCAACGCGATCGCGGACCTCGCGCTCCAGAACTTCATCGAGATGAGGGACCACACCGGCAAGGGCTGGTTCCGGGCGAAGAAGCGGCTGGAGCACCTGCTGCACGGCCTGCTCGGCGACCGGTTCCTGCCCCTCTACGAGATGGTGTCCTTCACCACGATCCCCTACGCCGAGGCACGCCGGAAGGCGCGTCGGCAGTGGAGGACCCTCTACACGGCCACCGGCTGGGCCACGGGCGTGGCCATCCTGATCCTGGCCGCGGTACTGGCGATCACGCTCCCGGGTTGAGACCGACACGACAGGAATCGAGCCACCCACATGAACCTGATCGACATCACCCCCGTCATCTCGGAGCGCACCCTCGTCTACCCCGGGGACACCCGGCCGGCCCGCGAGGTGAGGTGGCGGCTGGAGGACGGGGATCCGGTGACCCTCTCGACCCTGAGGACCTCGGTCCACGTCGGCGCGCATGCGGACGCCCCTTCCCACTACGGGCCCTCGGGCCGGCCGATCGACGCACAGCCGCTCGAGCTCTACCTGGGTCCCTGCGAGGTGGTCAAGGCCCGGGCCCCCCGCGGTGGCCTGGTCGGGGTGCGGCACCTGGTCGACGGGATTCCGGAGACCGAGCGCCTGTTGATCGACACCGGATCCTTCGACGGGGTGGAGGACTGGAACGACGACTTCTGCGGCCTCGAGCCGGAGCTGGTCGACCTGCTCGCGGAACGGGGGGTGCGCCTGGTGGGGATCGACACCCCGAGCGTCGATCTCCAGGAGTCCAAGGACCTGCCCACGCACGCCCGGTTCCTGAAGCACGACCTGGCGATCCTCGAGGGACTCCTGCTGGGGGGCGTCCCGGCCGGGACCTACGAGCTGATCGCGCTGCCGCTGCCGCTGGAGGGCTTCGACGCGAGCCCGGTGCGTGCAATCCTCCGGTCTTTCGATTAGAACCGTGCCAACCGACCGTCCCGCGGGGGACGGGGCGGACCACCACCACCCGAGCAGAGAGGCAGGATCACCATGCAGGTCACCAGCTCCGACCGACGAACCGTGTCCGCGCCGGCGAGGCGCCGGGGTAACCTCGGGGGGCCGATCATCCTGGTCACCCTCTTCGTCCTCGTCTCGGTGGTCGGGGTGGTGCTGGTGCTCTGGGACGGACAGGCCGGGCAGGCCCAGATCAACGCCGAACCCCCGGCGGGCTCGGTGGAGGGCAACCTCGCGCAGCAGGCGAACTGGTACGCATCCCCGATCCGGGACTACATCGCGAAGAACGGGAAGCTGCCCTCGGAGTCCGAGGGAGCCACCCTGCTGTCGGGCGATCGTGGCTCGGCACCTCCGGTCTTCTACCCCCCCACCCCCGCCGGCAACGCGAAGCCCACCTACCGGCAGGCCGATGACGGGTTCGAGCTGGTGTTCCCCGGCACCGACGGGAAGCCGGTGGTCTGCCGATTCTCCGCGGAGGGGGCCTACGAGGGAGCCACGGGGCTGGGTGAGTTCACGAAGGAGAAGCAGGGCGAGCGCAATCCCCTCAAGGGCACCCCACGCTAGCCGGGCGGATCCGGACTCCATCTGGAGCAGTACATGACTCGCAGCTGGATGTACAAGGACGATTCCGGAACGGAATACGGACCGTACACCCGGGCGGAACTGGAACTCTACGCCGGACAGGGCCGCATCAGTCGCAGCGGGTGGATCGGCGTGGCCGGGGAGGCGTGGCGGCCCGCCGAGGAGCTGTGGCCCGGGGACGGACCCGGGATCGACCCGACGACCGCGGTGGGCGAGGCGCCCGTCACCCCACCCGTGGACCGCGAGGAGGCGACCCGCATCAACCAGCAACGGACGGAGGGGTCCTTCTCGAGCTTTCCCCGGATCGGGTACATCCTGCTCGGGATCATCCTCCCCCTCACCGCCTGCGGACTCGCGGGGGTGAACAACCTGCTGGTGGGCCGGAACGCGATCGGGGCCACGCAACTCGGGCTCTCGCTCTTCGGGATCGTCCTGAACACCGTGGGCCTGATCACCGGCGTGACCTTCTGCGCCGGGGTCCCGATCTGGCTGGGGGTCCTGCTGTGGTCGATCCTGGAGGCGGCGACCAATCAGTACGACGGTCGGGGGCGCTTGATGAGGTGAACCGCGGGGGTCGGCTGGTTCAGCCCCCGACCTGCGCGACGACCTTGAGCTCGATCGCGATCGGTGTGGGCAGGGCGTTGATCTCGATGGTGGTCCGGGAGGGATTCGGGTTGCCCTCGCCCGCGAAGTACTCGGCGTAGATCCGGTTGTAGGTGGGGAAGTCGTCCTTCATGTTGGTGAGGAAGGCGAGCACGTCGACCACGTTGGTCCAGGGCACCCCCGCGTCCTCGACCACCGTCCTGACGTTGTCGAAGCAGCTGCGGCACTGGGCCTCGATGTCGTAGTCCAGGATCTCCCCGTCGGTCCCGAGGGTGACGCCGGGGATCTCCTTGGATCCGCGGACCCTCGGCCCGATGCCGGAGAGGAAGATCAGGTCGCCGGTGCGCCGGGCGTGAGGGAAGGCACCCACCGGCTCGGGTGCACGGGTTGAATCGATCCGTTCTGAACTCATGTTCTGGTCCTCGTCGGTTTGATCGTGTCAGTTGCACTGGGAAAGGTAACGGTCGAGGACCGGCTTCAATGAATCACCGATCTTCCCGGAATCCTCGAGGGACCCGCCTTCGTAGCTTCGATAGTTGCCGCACTGGAAGCAGATCAACCAGTCGATGAAATCGTATCCATCAGGAATCCTGATCGCGTGGCGGGGCATGAAGCAATCGACCTCCAGCTTGGGGGGACTTTCCAACGCGGTCACCATGGCGTCCTTGATGCCTTCACTGGCATGCTGGTCGGTGATCGGACAGGTCTGGAGGATTCTCCAGCCTCGGATCGTCTCGCCCTCGGGTGCGTCGTCCAGCCTGCCGGAGTCCCCGTCGAGGCGGAACAGGATCAGGGACTCGGTGTCCCCCGGGCCGACCGCGACTCCCGTGGAACCGGACGCGCCGGGGGTGTCGTCGGAGGGGCTAGAGCATCCTCCACCGGAGACGAGTGCGAGAAGCCCGAGGAACATTGCGGCCAGGACCGGACGATTCACGGTTCAAACCCTATGCAGACGTTGGTGGACTCGGTGAAGAAGCGCAGGGCCTCCTCGCCCCCCTCGCGACCGACCCCGCTCTGCTTCCAGCCCCCGAAGGGAGTCCGCAGGTCCCGGACCATCCAGCAGTTCACCCAGATGATGCCGGCATCGATCCGGGCCGCCATGCCGTGGGCGCGGGAGAGATCGTTCGTCCATATGGAACAGGCCAGTCCGTAGGGGACGTCGTTCGCGCGACGGACCGCCTCCCCGTGCGAGTCGAATCCCTGCACCGAGACCACGGGGCCGAAGATCTCCTCCTGGTTGGTGCGGCAGGACTGGGGCAGCCCCATGAGCACCGTCGGCTCCAGGAACGCCCCACCCTCGAGACGATCCGGGAGCTCGGAGGGTCGCCCGCCGCCGCAGGCCACCTTGCCACCCTCGGAACGGGCGAGCTCGATGTAGGCCCTTACCGTGTCCAGGTGCTCGCGACTGACCAGGGCCCCGAGGTCGCTTTCCGGGTCGAGGGGGTCGCCGGTCCGGAGCGCGGACACCCTCGGGAGGAACCCGTCCATGAACTCCTCGAGTCGCGAACGGTGGACGAGGATGCGCGACCCGCACAGGCAGATCTGGCCCTGGTTGGAGAAGGCGCTCCGGACGATGTGGGGCATCGCTCGGTCGAGGTCCGCATCCTCGCAGACCACCACCGGATTCTTCCCGCCGAGTTCGAGGGAGACCCGCTTGAAGAGCGGGCCCGCGGTCTCCGCGATGCGCGCCCCGGTCGAGGTCCCCCCGGTGAAGGTGATGGTGCCCACCTCCGGGTGCTCGACCAGACGATGACCGACCACCGCGCCGTCGCCGTGAACGATGTTGAGCACGCCCCGGGGGAGCCCCGCCTCGATCGCGAGTTCCCCCAGTCGACCCGCGGTGGCGGGAGTGAGCTCGCTGGGCTTCCCGACCACGGTGTTGCCGGTGGCCAGGGCCGGGGCGATCTTCCAGGTGAAGAGGTAGAGCGGCAGGTTCCAGGGGGCGATGCAGCCGACCACCCCCCGGGGACGACGGAGGGTGTAGTTGAACCCCGCGCTGCCCATGTCGTGGAATGAACTGGCGGCATGCTCGACCGCACCGGCGAAGAACCGGAAGTTCTCGGCCGAACGGGGGATCTCGATCTCCCGGGCCTGGGAGAGGACCTTGCCCTGGTCGATCGACTCCAGGCGAGCGAGGTCGTCCCGGTGCTCGTCGATGAGGTCGGCCAGCCTCCGCAGCACGCCCGATCGCTCCGCGACCGGCAGCGACGACCAGCCGGCGAACGCCTCCCGGGCGGCACGGACGGCCCGATCGACGTCCGCGGCGGAGGAATCCGGACATCGAGTGTGGGGTGTCCCGGTGGCGGGATTGATCGAGTCGCGCCAGCCGCCATCCCGGGCTTCGACGAGGGCCCCGTCGATGAGGTTCAGGACGTCAGGCATGGATCGATCCTCCGGCACTCGATCAACCCTTGCAGACCCGGCCGCCGTCGACCGGCAGGTTGACCCCGCTGACGTACCCGCCGGCGGGCGACGCGAGGAAGAGCGCCGCGGCCGCGAGCTCCTCGGGGGCACCGATCCGGCCGAGGGGGATCGTGGCCAGCGCCTGGTCGCGGACCGACTGCGGCGTGGTCCCGAGCCGCTCGGCCTTGCCCGCGAAGAGGGAGCTCAGGCGATCGGTGTCCGTGAACCCCGGGAGGAGGTTGTTGACGGTGATGCCGAACTCGCCGAGTTCGGCGGCCATGGTGCGGCCCCAGTTCGCCATCGCGCCCCGCACGGTGTTGCTGACCCCGAGCCCGAGGATGGGCGTGATCACCGAGGTCGAGATGACGTTGATGACGCGCCCGTAGCCTTCGGACTTCATGCCGGGAAGCACCGCGGCAAGGATGACCTGCGCGGTGGCGACGTGCATCCTGAATGCATCGACCAGGGGGTCGTGGTGGGATTCCGACACCCGGCCCGCGGCCGGCCCCCCGGTATTGTTGACGACCACGTGCAACGGTCCCCGGGCGGAGCGTTCCTCGATCGCGGACTCGACCTGCCGAAGATCGCTGAAATCCGCACGAAGCACCTGGTGCCCGGAACCGGCGAGGCGTTCGAGGGTGGCCTGGAGCCGTTCCTCGCAACGCCCCATAACCGTGACCGCCGCCCCCGCCTCGGCGAAGGCAATCGCGATTGCCTGCCCAATACCGGCGGTTCCACCGCACACGAGTGCGTTTCTGCCTTCGAGCGTGAAGCTGATCTGCATGCCCACCATGGTACCGGCACCGCGGGAGGATTGAAGTAGTTTGCAAACCACGGCCCACTGGACCAGTGAACCGGTTAGGATGCCGCGGTCCGGCCATGCCGGATTGACGCGATCGTTCTTCTGTCACAGAGAGACATCGCCTTCGTCCCTAGCTCTGTGACCAACTTCCAGTTTCGGTGATCGTATGAATATCTATGTGGGGAACCTCCCCTTCAACACCGGAGATCAGGAACTCACTGATCTCTTCTCCCAGTTCGGCGCAGTTCAGCGCGCTCGTGTGATCCTTGACCGCGAGACCGGCCGCTCACGTGGCTTTGGTTTCGTCGAGATGGACGACGAGAACGCCCGCAAGGCCATCGAAGGACTCGACGGCTCCGATTTCGGCGGACGCCCGCTTCGCATCAACGAAGCCCAGGACCGCCAGGATCGACGACGCTGAACCGCGAGCTGAGCGACCAGGGTCGTACTCGGTCGCTCAGCCGCTCGTTCGCGTGACCACCTGACAACGAACGTCCAAGCACGATGGCGGTGTCGGCCAAGCCGACGGTGCCGTCGTTTTCTTTGGCCGTGGGCACCGGGGATGACCCGGGTCGAGGTGGACGCCCCCCCGACGCGGGCGGTGACCGATATCCTAGTCCGCGTGACGTTGAAGCTCCCCACCCTCAAGCAGCTCTCGCCGGTCTTCACGATCGTGGTGTTTGGTGTCGCCTCGTGGGTCATCTACGACCAGCTGAAGGCGCATCCCCTGGGTTCGATCCTCGAGGACCTCGGGTCGATCCCCGCGGAGCACCTGGTCCTGAGCGCCGCGCTGGTGCTGCCGGGCCTGCTGGTACTGGCCGCCTACGACCTGGTCGCCTGCACCTACCTGAAGCTGGGGCTCGGGGTGTTGAAGCCCCTGCTGACCGGCCTCATGTCCTACAGCATCACCAACAGCACCGGGCACGCGGTGGTGGTGGGCGGGATCCTCAGGTTGCGGGTGTACCCGAGATGGGGGGTGAAGGCCACCCAGGTCGGCGAGATCATCGGATTCGGGGTGCTGACCTACTACATCGGCCTGTCCTTCACGGCGGCCATGGCGTTCCTCTTCGAGGGCAAGGACCTCCAGCGGATCCTCGCGGACGTCCCGCGGGTCGGGCACCTCCTCAGCTCGGACTGGCTGGGCATCCTGGTGCCGGTGGTCCTGCTGGGACTCATCGCCGTCTGGGGAGCGCTCCTGGTGTTCCGCAGGAAGCCCATTCGGTTCCGTTCGCACACCTTCCAGCTGCCCAGCCCGATGGTCGGACTGTTCCAGCTGGCGGTCTCGTGCGCCGACCTCGTGATCGTCTCCTCGGTGCTGTTCATCATGCTGCCGAACCACAACGGCATCAACTGGCTGGCGTTCGTGGGGATCTTCTCCGTGATCCAGTTCGCGGCGCTGCTGTCGGGGGTGCCCGGGGGGATCGGGGTCTTCTCGGCGATCATGCTGGTGGTCCTGCAGCCGCCGGCCGACGGCCAGACCGAGGTGTTCGCGGTGCTGATCGCGTTCCGTGCGCTGTACTACCTGATCCCGTTCGCACTCGGGGGCCTGGCGTTCCTGGGGTTCGTGGTGGTGCAGAACGGCCGGGGCATACGGAAGCGGGTCGCCGAACGGGCGGAGGGTTCGACGTGACGGGGCCGGGACAGATCCTCGCGGGCCTGCTGCTCGCCACGGCAGGCATGCAGGACACCACGTCGCAGGAACGGGCCGGGGCCGAGGCCGAGGCGCAGGAACGGACCAGGGCCGAGGCCGAGGCGCAGGAACGGGTCATCGCGGAGGAACTCGAACACCTCGACGAGCACCTGCGGTTCGACGGCCAGGCGGACAACGCCGCCACCCACTACCGGGAGCTCTTTCGCGAGCTGATCCGTCGGCGCTACCTCGACGAACGACTCGATGAGGCGGTGTGGGCCCTGGAGAACGAGCTCCTCTCCGACCGGGAGCTCTACGAGGCGCCCGCGATGCAGGAGTACCTCGGGGAGGTGGAGAGGTATCGCGAGGGTCTCCGGAAGGCGATCGGGACGGAACGGGTCGATTTCGGGATTCGCCGCGAGGTCGGGTTCGACCTGCTGCTGCCCCACCTCAACCACGTGCGGGACCTGTCCCGGAAGCTGGAGCGGACCAGTCGGAAGCTTCGGATCGACGGACGGATGGCGGAAAGCGCCGAGGACCTGATCCTCATGCTGGGCATGGCCGCACAGGCCGCGGAGGACGGGGTGATCATCAGCTCGCTGGTGGGCGCCGCGACCGCGAGCGAGGCGATGAACCAGGTGGAGCTCGCGTTGACCGATCGACAGATCGATCCGGTCATCGCGGAACGACTGCTGGTCGGATTCCGTCCGTTGGATGGCGCGGACCCCTTCCACTACCGGGACGCCCTCCAGGGGGAGTACGAGCTGCTGGAAACCACCTTCATGGAAGGCGTGCTCGCTCCCGAGGATCTGGAGGAGACGATCGGGGAGATCCTCGACATGCTCGACGAGGAGGCGTGGTCGGGGCTCTGGGACGAGGGCGGGATGGACCGGGCCCGGGTGCTCGAGGAGATCCGGTTGACGCGGCCCCTGTACCAGCGACTCGGCGACCTGGTGACCCTCGAGAACCGGTTGGCCGCCCGACGGGAGACCCGGGAGATCATGATCGCGGTCGAACGAGGCGAGTACGGGGTGTTCAACATGGTCGTGATGCCGGGAATCGGCACGACGATCGACACGAAGCACTACTCCGACCAGCTCATCGAGTACCTCGTGGACAGCCTGAGGGCGATCCGCAACGGCGCCGACCCGAAACGCTTCGGGAACGCGGCCCTGGTCCACGAGGGGGTCATCGAGCGACTTCCACGACGACTGAGGGCGGAGGAACAGACCGTGCTGGAGATGGTCCGGCAGATGATCGCGGCCAACGGCTCCTGCCGGCAGGTCGACGAGTCGCTGCGGCGGCGGGCCGCGACGGTCCTTGAACGCGAATCAGAGCTCCTGGGGACGATCCGCAGAGCGGCGGGGGTGGAGCGATGCAGCTGGCGACGGGCCCGCATGGCCGCTCTCAAGGAGCGGGCCATCGGCGAGGGGGACTGGGTCCGACCGATGCGGGCCATGGTGCGACTGATGCTCGCCGACGCGGCGATCGGCTTCTGCACCACCGACCGGGATCGAGCACGGGCGCGGGTCGAGGGCGCGCTGGTTGCCGCCCTGGGACTGTGCCTGCAGCTCAGCGACGGGACCCACCTCTTCGGGCAGCTGGCCGCCACCGCGGCCCTGGAGGAATTCGAGTCGATCCTGGTGCGGGCCTGCGAGGCACGGCTCGTGTCCCGGCCCGTGGCGGAGGCGATGCATGAGCGGCTGCAGCGGTCCGCCACGACCAACCTCGATCACTGGAGGCTGGCCGGGGATGCGATGCTGGACGAGGACCTGTTCGACCTGATCCAGGGTTTCCGGGGATCCGATCGGGCGGAGGCGATGGACGTCGGCCGCAGGTGGTCGCGCGACCGATTGATGATGCTCCCCTTCTTCACGGTGGAGGCCGCGGGGCCGGAGCACCCGGTGGGCACCCTTGAGGTGCGATGCACCTTCGCCAACGAGACGGACTCGAGCCCCGACCGGGGCGAGCTGTTCCTCGTGGAGGACATCCTGAAGCTGGATGCCGAGCGACGCAGGGAGCTGGAGCGGCCGGTGAGGCGGATCGCGGAACTCCTCGAGCGGATCGACGCGCTGGAATCGCCGAACGTGGCGGAGTGGCAGCTTCGCTCCGCGGCCTGCCTGGAGCGGTTGGATGCGATCCTCGTGGACTGCGGGCCCGGGATCCGGGGAGGCCGCGAGTGAACCACGCATCGGGACCCGCGCAGGATCCGCCCCGCAGGCTCCGGGCCACCTGCGCACCGGGGCTGTCCCCGTGGCTCGAGCGGGAGCTGCGCTTGCTCGGGCACGAACCCCTCGAGATCGATCACACCGGCGTGGAGGTCCGGGCGACGATGTCGGAAGGCATGCGGCTGGCGCTTCGCCTGCGCACCGCCTTCCACCTGCTCCAGCGATTCGCGGACCTCGAAGCACGGACCGCGGACCAGATGTACGAGCAGGCGGTCCGGCTGCCCTGGGAGCGGGTGCTCGCGCCGGACGGCTACGTGTCCGTCGCCTCGGCGGTGCGGAACGAGACGATCCGCAACTCCATGTTCGCCAACGTCCGGCTCAAGGATGCGATCGTGGACCGGATCGCCGGGGTCGCGGGCCGACGTCCCGATTCGGGACCCAGGGACGACCGGGCGGTGGTCCACCTCTTCTGGACCGGCGACCGATGTCGGGTCTCGCTGGACCTCGCGGGCAGGAAGCTCTCCGATCGGGGGTACCGCAAGATCCCCCACCTGGCCCCGATGCGGGAGACCATCGCCGCCGCGATCCTGATGGAGGCGGGCTACGACGGTTCCCGACCGCTGGTGGTTCCGATGTGCGGAAGCGGGACGATCGCGATCGAGGCGGCGCTGTGCGCGGCCGGCCGTGCGCCGGGGCTGCTTCGGAACAACTTCGGACTGCAGCACCTGCTGACCTTCGACGAGGCCTCCTGGAAGTCCGAACGAAACGCCGCACGAAAGCTGAGGAACCGGTCGGAGGTCGCGCCGATCATCGCCTCCGACGTCGATCCCGCGGCGGTGGAGGCGGCGCGCCGGAACGCGGTGACTGCCGGGGTGGACCACCTGATCCGGTTCGAGACCTGCGACTTCGCTCTCACCCCCATGCCCGGGGAGCGGGGCACGGTCATCCTGCACGGGGAGTACGGGGAACGCATGGGGGATCCCGGGGGGCTCCGGGAGACCTACCGACGGATCGGCGACTTCCTCAAGCAGGGCTGCGAGGGATGGCGGGGATTCGTCTTCACGTCGAAGGAGCTGGCGGGGACGATCGGTCTCAGGCCCGCGAGGCGGACCCCCTTCGAGAACGGGGGCATCGACTGCCGACTCCTGGAGTTCGAGCTGTACGGGGGTTCGAGATCCGGCTGAGGCAACGGGCTCAGCGGATGAAGCGCAGCCGGCCGAAGTTGGGGACCCAGTGCGAGTCGGTCCCCGGGAACGGGAGGGGCGCGGGCCAGTAGACCGAGAAGGCCTTCCCGATCAGCATCTTCCGGGGGACGAGGAACGGCGCGTCGTCTCCGGTGTACCCCATGGACAGCGGGTGGGGACGGCCCCAGATCCGGCCGTCGCGGCTGGCCGCACTGTTGTCACCGCACATCAGGAACTGGTCCGGCTCGATCCGACCGGGGTTCTCGAAGTCGGTGCCGAAGCCGTTGCCCGCGAGGAACGGTCCGTTCTCGCTCTTCTGGTTGTGCCGGTCGAGCCGGGTGGGTCGGTAGAAGAGATCACGGTCCAGTCCGACCCCTCGCAGGGTGAACGGGCTGCCCGAGAAGCTCCAGGAGAGTTCCGGCGGGGCGGGACGGGGTCCCGTGGGGTCCTTGAGGTACTGCTCGGGGCTGACCCCGGGGTAGCTGGCGAGGAACCGCTGCGCCGGGGACCAGCCGTCGAAGGGCAGCCGGAGGACGAGGTCGCCGTCGACGAACAGCCACATCTGCTGGTCCACCTGCCAGAACTCCACCTTGAAGGAACCACCGGGGAGCGGACACTCCACCGAGTCGGATGCGGCGACGGTTCCATCGGCGATCGAGGTCATCCGCAGGGAGGCGGTCCCCTCCTCGAGGATCCAGTCGTAGGTCATCCCACGGCTGCGCATGGTGAACCGGGTCCCGCGGAAGGACGCGGGGTCATCGGGTTCGATGACGCCGACCACCCGAAGATCGCTCATCGGGTAGGGGCTGGTGCTCAGCGGAGGCGCGCCGCTCCGGAAGACGTTGTAGGGATTGAAGTCGGTGACCGGCCACTCCGCGAGGTTCCACTCGAGGGTGGATTCGCCGGGGGCGCTGCAGGTCCACTCCCGCGCGGTCCCGATGGTCCAGGAACCGCTTCCCTCCACGGGCCGGAAGGGCGCACCCCACCAGCTCGAGCGCGCGGACTCCTCCCAACGGGGGAGGTCCACGGGCTGGTACCCGGATCGGTAGACCGGCTGCCAGACCGCACGCTGGACGAACTCCGGCTTCCTGGCGACCTGGAGTCGATCCGGCGCGACGTCGAGATCGCCCCGGAAGAGATCGCCGTCGACGATCGCCAGCTGCTCGCCGGGCAGTCCCACGAGCCGCTTGATGTAGTTCTGAGTCGGGCCCACGGGATCCGTGGGGTTCTTGAAGACCACCACGTCGAAGCGATCGGGACTGCTGAACGGGTAGAGGGACTTCAACACGATGACCCGGTCCCCGGAGGAGGGGGTGAGGCGGGCGGGGGTCTCGCGCACCACGGGCTTGCTCAGTCCGAACATCGGATCCCACCAGCTCATGGGGGTGCCCGAGCTTCGCGCGCGCATCCAGAGGGGGAAGACGCCGGATTCCGTGGAGGGGATCCCGTTGAAGTCGTAGCGCCAGCCGGTCTGGGGCGACTCCCAGCTGACGTGCTGACCCATCAGGGTGGGCGCCATGGAACCGGTGGGGATGACGAAGCCCTCGAGGACGAACCCGCGGGCGGTCATCGCCATCACGAAGGAGATCAGCAGGGAGATCAGCAGCTCCGGGATGGATCCCTTGGACCCCGGGTCCCGGCCCCGACCGTCGATGGACTGTTCCGTCGCCTGCATGGGACCATGGTAGCCGACCAGGCCGCGACGGGACTCCGCCCGGGAGGAGGGGGTGCCTCGATCAGGGATCGATCGGTGCGGCCTCCTGGCCATCGTCGTCCAGCAGCTGGTCGGTGGCGCGACGGTCGCCACCCTTGAGGGCGGAGAGCGAGACCCGGTTGCGCTCGGTGATGACCATCCGGATCGGGATCTCGGAGAACGGGAGCCGCTCCCGCAGCCGGTTCATGAGGTAGCGGCGGTAGCCGGGCGTGAAGAGCGACGGCTTGTTCACCACCAGGACCACCGTGGGCGGGGCGGTGGCGACCTGCGCGGCGAAGAGGATCTTGGCCCGGGTCCCGAGCTTGGAGGAGGGACCACGCTCGGAGATGATCTCCTCGATGATCCGGTTCATCTTCCCCGTCGACTCGCGATGGTCGGCCTGGCGCTTGAGGTTGAGCACCAGCTTGAGGAGCTCGTCGAGTCCGCTGGACTCCTTGGCGCTGATGAACACCAGCGGTGCGTAGTCGAGTCCCCGGAGCTCCTGGGTCAGGTAGTCGACGTACTGCTGGGGTTGCAGGGAATCCTCGACCAGGTCGAACTTGTTGACCGCGATGAGGGTGGGCTTGAACTGCTTCTGCAGCTCCAGGGAGAGCTTCTTCTCGACCTGGGAGATCTCCTTGGTCGCATCGACGAGGAAGATGCAGACGTCCGCCCGGAGCATCGCGTCCTTGGCCCGCAGGTTCGAGAAGTACTCGACGTCGTCCGACCAGGACTTGCGCTTGCGGACCCCCGCGGTGTCGATCGCCAGGAGCCGGTGCCCCCCGATGTCCAGCTCGACGTCCACCGAGTCCCGGGTGGTGCCCGCGATCTCGGACACGATGACCCGGGGCTGGCCGGCCAGCGCGTTGATGAGGGTCGACTTCCCGGCGTTGCGCTCGCCGACGATCGCGAACTTCAGGTGCTCCTCGCGGGCGACGTCGCCCCCGTCGCCCACGTGCTCCCAGAGACGATCGGACAGCCCGGCCCGGCCGAAGCCGCTCTTGGCGGAGACCGGGAACGGATCCCCGAAGCCCAGGGCGTTGAATTCGGCGACGTGCGCCACCCACGACTCGTCGTCCACCTTGTTGACCACCAGCATCACCTTGTCGCTGGTGCCCTGCTTCCGGAGCAGGGAGGCGATGGTGCGGTCCAGGGCGGTGACGCCCTGGTGCGCGTCGAGCACGAAGAGCACGAGCTCCGCCTCGCGGGTGGCGAAGCGGATCTGCGCCTCGATCGACTCGGTCAGCAGCGCGAGGTCCGCACCGGCGTCGTCGAAGCGGGCACCCTCGCCCACGTAGACCCCGTAGCCGCCGGTGTCGGTCAGCTCCGCGAACCGGGGCTCGGTGTCCTCGAGCTCCACCGGGGCGGTGAGCTCGACCACCCCGGTCACCCGGTCCCGGGTGACCCCGGGCGTGGGATCGACGATCGAGATCCTCCGGCCGACCAGGCGGTTGAAGAGGCTGGACTTGCCCACGTTGGGGCGACCGACGATGGCGATGCGGGGAAGGGACATTGGCCACAGAGTCTACCGGCAGCGAGGCCGCCGGGTTCAGCTCGCGAGCACCACCACGGCCTCGGGCAGCACGGTGAGGGTCAGCCGGTCCCGGCCCCGGGGATCGGCGCGCTGGCGGGGGTTGATCTCGAACACCTTCAGCAGGAGGTCCTCCCCCACCGCGACCCGGTGCTGGGCGAGCTCGCCGAGGAAGATGGTCTCGGCGAGCCGTCCCTCGATCCTCGCCGCGGTGTCGCCGGCGGAGTCCGGATCGGCCACCGCGAGGGCCTCGGGGCGTATCGAGATCGTGACCGCGTCCCCTTCCGAGATTCCCGGCGGATGGCTGCTCGATCGCAGGCGTCCCGCGGCGGTCCGCACCACGAGGGATGCCTCCTCGACGGCCTCGACCCGGCCCTCGAGCAGGTTGGTCTCGCCGAGGAACTCGGCGGTGAATCGGTTGTCGGGACGGTAGTAGACCTCGCCCGGCGCACCCTTCTGCACCACCAGTCCACGGTCCATCACCACCATCTGGTCCGCGAGGGAGAGGGCTTCCTTCTGGTCGTGGGTCACGTAGATGGTCGTGATCCTGAGCTCGTCCACGATTCGCCGGATCTCGGTACGCATCTCGACCCGAAGCTTGGCATCCAGGTTGGAGAGCGGCTCGTCGAGCAGGAGCACGGTCGGCTTGAAGGCGAGGGCCCGGGCGAGGGCCACGCGCTGCTGCTGGCCGCCGGAGAGCTCGTTGGGACGTCGCCCCGCGTACTCCTGCATCCGGACCAGTTCCAGAGCGCGACCGACCTCCTCGGTGATCCGCGCCTTGGGCAGCTTTCGCACCTTGAGACCGAAGGCGACGTTCTGCTCGACCGACATGTGCGGCCAGAGCGCGTAGCTCTGGAACACCATCCCCGCATCACGCTTCTCGGCACTCAGGGAGGTGACGTCCCGGTCCCCGATGGTCACGGTCCCGGACGTCGGCTGGGTGAACCCCGCGATCATGCGGAGCAGGGTGGTCTTGCCGCATCCGGAGGGGCCCAGGAGGAAGAAGAGGTCCCCGGACTCGATCTCAAACGAAACGTTGTCCACGGCGACGGTCTCGCCGAAGGTCTTCCTGATCGATTCGAGGCGTACGTTGCTCATCTTCGGGCAGCATAGCGTTGGAAGCCCTATCCTCCAGCCATGGCGGACCCCCGGCTGGCCAGATTGAGACGAATGGCCCCGTATCGACGAAGGCGGGAACGGGATTGCACGATCTCCGACCTCGTGGATTCCACCCGGAAGGCCGCGAGCCGGACGCAGGCGCGTGCGGGGGCGTTCGTCGAAGCCTGGGAACGCCTGGTCCCGGCACCACTGTCCCGGGCCTGCCGGCTGGGGCAGATGCGCGGCGGCTCGATCACCATCCTCGTGGAATCGAGCTCGGTGAAGTACGAGCTGGACGGGCTGCTTCGCTCGGGCCTCGAGGCCCGGCTCCGCCAGGAATACGACGGCCCCCTCACCAGGGTCCGCACGCGATTGGTCGCGGCGGAGCCCGACGCGGAGTCATGAACCGGGGGGGCGATCGAGCAGTCGTTCCGGCAGCGAGCGGGCCGCGCCCTCGCGATCGAGGCAGGCCAGGGTGGTGGTGGCGGTGGCCAGGAGCTCGTCCCCCCTCGTGAGCCGGTACTCGTGTTCGATCTTCACCCGACCGACCGAGGCGATCCAGGTCTCGAGCTGGAGCTCGTCGTCGTAGCGGGCGGGCCGCTTGTACCGGACCTCGAGTCGCACCACCGCCAGCAGCACCCCGGTCTCCTCGAGCTCGCGGTAGGAGATCCCGGTCGACCGAAGCAGCTCCGTCCGGCCCATCTCGAACCACACCGGGTAGACCGAATGATGCACGACCCCCATCGGGTCGCATTCGCAGTACCGCGGCCTGATCTCGAGGGTGCCGGTGGACATGCGTGCAGGCTACTCGGAGGCGGACGTCCCTGCAGCTTTGCACTACAGTGAATCGATGCTCTACCCGGCCGTCCTGGTCTTGATGCTCGTCTGCCAGTCACCCGGTCCGGGGGACCAGGCGGCCGGTGGAACGGCGACCGTGGGACCCGCGTCCGGACCGTCCGGCCCGCCGGAGGGCCAGGCATTGCGGACCGAGGAATCCCCGGACGGGTCGGTGGTGATGACCGAACCGAACCAGTACCTGAACATCACCAGCGTGGCGCCCGTGGAGCCGGGGGCCCGGTTCTTCTACGGGGACTGGCCGTGGGGCTCGGACGGACTGACCGGCGACTGGGGCGGGGCGCGCAGCCGCCTGGTCGACGAGGGGATCTTCGTGATCGGGGAATACACCTCGATGCTGCAGCAGAACCTCTCCGGGGGGGCGGAGGAGGCGTTCTACGGGGCGGGGGTGCTCGAGCTGGAACTGACGTTCGACGCCGAGACCATCGCGGGCCTCGAGGGGGGGCTGCTCTTCACGAACTTCACCTACAGCGGGTGGTACAACGAGGAGTTCGCGGGGTTCGGGTCCTTCAGCCCGGTGGGATCGTCCTTCGGGGTGAACAACAACTTTCCCCAGGAGGACGCCCGGGACCAGGGCCAGCTGGACCAGCTCTACTGGCGGCAGGCGCTGTGCGACGGACGGTTCCGGGTCTCGGTGGGCAAGATCGACGCGAACGTCACCTTCATGAACCTGGGGGCCGCCGGGGGATTCATGTACGGAACCGCGGCGATCCCGGCGACCGCGACCCAGTTCCTCCCGACGTTTCCCAACGCGGCCACCGGGCTGCAGATGCAGCTGGACCTGACCGACCAGCTCACGGGCTCCTTCGGATGGTGGGATGGGAGCACCAGTGCCTTCGACCCCGCCACGGGACAGACCGGGCCGAGGACCGGGGACCGGGGGACGCAGAGCCTCTTCGACAACCAGGGGAACTGGTTCCTGGTCAACGAATGGAGCCTCGACTGGATGGATCGGTCGGCCACCCCGGGGCGGGCCAGCGTGGGTGCGTGGTTGCAGACCGGGACCACGGCGACGCAGGGGGATTCGACCACCGGGGTCTCCGACGTCCCCGGGATCTACCTGCAGGGACAGCAGGTGCTGTGGTCCCCGGATCGGTCGATCGCCGGTGAAGGGGGCGGGATCGTGCTCTTCGGCAGGGCCGACTGGAGTCCCGACGACAAGAACGCGGTGACCCTGGGGCTGACCGCGGGCATCAGTGCCACGGGCGTGGTGCCCGGTCGCATCGCGGATGCGCTGGGCATCATGGGCAGTTGGTCGAAATTCTCGGATGAACCGTCGATCTTCCAATCGACGCTGCCCGACGGACGGCCCGGTGCCTCCGGGGGTTCGGAGTCCGCGATCGAGGGGTTCTACCGGCTCCAACTGACGCCCAGCGTGATGATCCAGCCCGGCATCGAGTGGATCATCGACCCCGGTGGCGGCTCGCCCTCCTCCCTCGGTGACGCGGTGGTTCCCTACCTGGTGATCAACCTGCAGTTCTGAGGGATCACTTCCCCACGCAGAAGCTGGCGAAGACGTGCTCGAGGATGTCGTCCGGGGTCACGCGCCCCTGCAGCAGGCCGATCTCGTCGATCGCCGCCCGCAGTTCCGCCGCGAGCAGCTCGCTGGGCGCCGAAAGGGAGGCCTCGAGCATGTCGAGGAGGGTCCCGACCCGGCGCCGGCATCCACGCAGGGCGGAATCGTGCCGGGTCCCCAGCACCAGGCGTCCGGAGGCGGGGACGTTGGGCGACGCTCCCAGGGTCGTGACGATCGCGGTCCGCAGCCGATCGAGTCCGCTCCCGGTCCGGGCACTGAGGTGGATCGCCCCCGGGATGCGGGGCTCCCCGGCGGGCAGGTCGTCCTTGGTCGATACCTCGAGGATGCGGGCGTCGGGCACTCCCGGCAGCGCGGAAGGCGCCTCGCCGGGCGGCGTGCATCGGACCACCAGGTCGGCGCCGCGCACGGCCTGCAGGGCCATGCGTTGCATGGAGGTCTCGATCGACGAGGCCGGGGGGTGCTGGTCGACCTCGTCGAGACCGGCGACGTCCACGAGCAGGACCTCGAGCACCCCGTCGGCGAGCGTCAGGGCCAGCGGTTCGCGCAGGACGTCGCGGGTGGTGCCCGCGAGATCGGCCACGACCGTCCGTTCACGGCCGAGCAGCCGGTTGAAGAGGCTGGACTTCCCGGCATTCGGCGGGCCCGCGAGGACCACCGTGGGGACCGAGGCGAGGGTCTCGATCGAGATCGCGTCCGCGAGGACGCGATCCAGGCCGGACGCGATCCCTTGCAGCGCGACCAGCAGCTCCGCGGGCTGGATGGCGACGACGTCGTCCTGGTCGGTGAAGTCGATCCCCGCCTCGACGAGGGCGGTGAGACGGATCAGTTCCGCGAGGAGCTCCGAGGCCAGCCTTCCGAGCGCGCCGTCGGCGAGGTCGCGGGCCGCGGTGAGCTGGGCGTCGGTCTCGGCCCGGATCAGCTCGGCGATCCCCTCCGCCTGCAGCAGGTCGATCCGGCCGTTGAAGAAGGCACGCGCGGTGAATTCACCCGGTCCCGCATCCCGGAGGTGCGCGCCGGTCGACGCCGCACGGTCGTGGAGGCGCCGCTGGAGCAGGTCGACGAGGCAGCGACTTCCGGGGACCACCAGCTCGACCAGGTCGTCGCCGGTGAAGGAGGCAGGGCCGCGGGCGACGAGGACCACCACCGGGAGGCGGCCTTCGGGAAGTTCGATCTCGTGGCGCGAGCAGCCCCGGGGGGGATCCGGGAGCCCGAGCAACCCGAAGGCATCCGGGCCCGAGAGTCTCAGCAGCGTGCGTCGGGATCGACCCGGGGGGGAGCTGATCGCGATGATGGTGTCGGAAACATCCACCTCGGGCCGTCAGCGCTTCTTCTTGTCCTTGAAGGTCTTCGGTTTCTGGCGCTTGCGGGCCTGCTTCTCCTTGGCGTTCTCCAGCATCTTCTCGTACATCCTGCCGGTCCGGTCCTGCTTGGCCTTCCGCTTCTCGGTCTTCTCCTTCAGCTTGCGCGCGAAGGGACTCAGCGGCCGGCCGTCGTTCGCCTCGACCTCGGCCATCGCCTCCTCGGTGAGCTTGAGGTGCTTGCGGATGTAGCGGCTCTCCACCACCCCGATCACGCTGGAGGTGAGGATGTAGAGGGTCAGGCCGCTGGGGGCCCCGTAGAGCATGACCGGGAAGAGCACCAGCATCATGATCTTCATGAGCTTCTGCTGCCGTTTCTGGTCGTCGGTCATGGTGACCGAGGTCGGCGGGGCCATGTACTTCTGCTGGATGAAGAAGACCACTCCCATCAGGATCGGCAGCAGGTTGATGCCGGTGAACTGGAAGAAGAGGATGTCGTAGTCCACCCCGAAGTCGATGAAGTTGTCGGGGGCGCTGAGATCACCGAGGAAGGCCCAGCCGTCGAACAACTGGAAGAACCCGTAGAAGGCCCATTCCTGGCGGAGTTCGAAGGCGAAGAAGAGCACGGCATAGAGCGCGATCCAGATCGGCATCTGCAGGAACATCGGCAGCATCCCGGTCGCGCAACCGAGCGGATTGACCCCCTTCTCCTGCATGAGCCGCATCTGCTCCTGCCGCACCTTCTCCTGGTCGTTGGGGAATCGCTCCCGGAGCTTGTCCAGTTCGGGCTTGATCTCCCCCATCGCCTTGGCACTGCGCTGCATCCCGATCTGGCCCTTGCGGGTGATCGGATGCAGCAGGAGGCGCACCACGCAGACCAGGCCCATGATCGCCACCCCCCAGTCGAAGACCACCGAATGGATCATGGCGAGGAAGACCACCATGAAGTTGGCGAGCCAGGAGAAGGTGCAGAAGGTGCAGCATCCGCTCATCAGGTAGAGGATGAGCCCGTTCATGTTCAGGGCCCGATAGGGCTCGCGATTGTCGAGGACCGCCCGCTCGAGGGGACCCGCGTACACCCCGAGGTCCCACTGGGCGACCCCGGCGGCCGGCAGGTCCCGCCAGGCGCCGTGCAGCGAGGTGGTCAGGGTCTGTTCGTCGCCGCTGGCCCTGCCGAGCGCGGGCTCGATGCGGGTGATCGCCGAGAGCTCGCGGGAGGGGTTCGAGGGCGGGTCGAAGGGGGCGTGGACGCAGAGCGCGAAGTAGCGGTTGGTGGCCCCGAACCACGAGAGGCGGAGGTCCTCCTCGAGGGCGTCCTGGTTGGGCCAGAGCCGGTTCTCGTCGGACGCGATCGCGAACTCCTCGGCCATGGTGATGACCTGGTTCCGCTCGCGCATCATTCCCTGGGAGACCACGTGGGCCTGGTCGGGATCACGCTGGGGGTCGAAGAGGTAGCCCAGGTGGAACCGACGCACGTCCCGCAGGTAGGTGGTCTGGTCGACGATGAGATCGCCGGGGCCGAACTGGACCCACGACAGCGACAACGGGCGGCCCGAGAGGTTCTCCACTCGCTGCTCGAGGGTGATGTCGTATCGACCCTCGGGAAGCACGAAACGGCGCGATACCGCGAGGACGGAGTCGCCGGAGGTCCGGTCCGTGATCACGGTCCTGAAGTGCCCGGGTTCGATCTGGGTCCAGACGTCGCCGAAGAGCAGGACCTGCTGGGCCTCGTCGCCCCATCCGCGGATGTTCAGTGAGTACACCGCGAGGATGGGGGTCTCGACCGTGGTGCCGCTCGCGGACTGCAGCTTGATGGCGGTCTGCAGGACGTACCGCTGCTCGTCGGTCGGCAACGGTGGTGGGTCGCTGGCTCCCGCCGCCACGGCCTCGTGGTGGCGGTCCGCCTGTCGACTGGCCTCGCCGGTGAGCCAGAAGTCGCTGAACGTGATCCGTTCGATGCCGGCCGCGTTGCCGGCGAATTCGAGCTTCATCCGCTGGACCTCGGGATCGAGGGAGCCGAGCGTCGAGGCGCCACCGGATTCGGCGAGCGTCTGACCACTCGGAGTCGCGAAGAGGGTCCCAAACCCGCCCGGTGGCGGCTCCGCGGGGGGCGCGGCCTCGACCGGGGTGGCGGCAGCGGTCTGCGTAACCGGGGGGGAGGTGGCGGGGGTGGATGCCGGAGGGTCCGTCGCGGTCGCCGCGGGAGCGGGATTCAAGGTGGACGGCGCGGCCGGAGCGGACGAAGCGGTCGGTTCGGAGTCCGGAGCCGGGGGCGAATCCGGTTCGGCGGCCACCTCGACGGGAGCGGACGGGGACGTCTCCGCCGGCTCGTCCGAGACCGGTCCGAAGACCACGAGGCCGAGAATGAAGCAGGCGAACATCCCTATCAGCAGAGGGAAGAGGATCTTGCGGGTGTTGGGGTCCATGGGCACGGTCAATATCCTCGTTCGAGACGGGTCCCGAGAAATTCGTCGAGCTGGTAGGGGCAGTGGTCGTCGTGTTCGGTACGGCGGATCATGTCGAGCACCCGGTGCCAGTCGTAGTAGGTCCGGTGGAAGGAGACCGTGGGGTCCCCCTCGCCGGGGAGCTCGATGATCGCCCAGCTCGCCCAGGGATCCCGGTCCCGGGGCTGACCGACGCTTCCGGGGTTGATGATGTACTTGTGGCCGTCGCCCAGGCGCAGCCGGACGCTCGAGGCCCCGCGTATGGTGCCGGTGCCGTCGGGCCCGGGGGCGCGGGACTCCTCGCGATACCCGACGAAGCGCTGGTAGCTGGTGTGCTCGGACCCATCCTCGTCGATCCTGAGCTGCTGCTCGAACACCACCGGCATGTGGGTGTGGCCCTCGAGGCACACGTGGTCGAACCGCTCGAAGAGCCGGTCGAACTTCGCCAGGTCCTCCAGGTCGTCGGGGAAGACGTACTCGTTGGTCGCGCAGCGACTCGAACCATGGACGCACAGCAGCCTGGGGTCCGCCGCGTACCGGATCCGGACCGGCAGGTGATCCAGGTACTCGATTCGCCGCTGCCGGGCCGTTTCGTCGGGCCAGGGGGTGTCCAGCTTGAAACGCGTCCAGAGCGCCGCCTCGCGAGCGGCCTGGTTGAAGTTGACGGGGTGGGTTCGACAGGCGAAGTCGTGGTTGCCCAGGAGGCAGAGTGCGCAGCGTTCCTGCACCAGGTCGATGCAGGTGAGGGGATCCGGACCGTAGCCGATCACGTCCCCGAGGCAGACGATCTCGTCGACCCCGACCGCGTCGATCTCCGCCAGGACCGCCCGCAGGGCTTCGGAGTTGGCATGGATGTCGCTGAGGACCGCGGTGCGCACTGGAGTGCTCCGTGAGGAGGGATCTGCAGGAACCTGTCGGCTCGAGAGCCGATTGTGAATGGTAAGAGAGGCTCGGGTGGAGCGCCAACGCCGGGGGGAGAGCGGCTCATTCACCCGCCAGAAGCCGCATGCCCAGCCGGTCGGGGAGGCGCGGCTCCCGCCGGATCTTCTCGCAGGTGCGCTCGGCGGGATACTCGAGGCGTCGAAAGCGGACCCGGGGATGTCCCGAGGACCGGTCGAGGATGGCATAGCTCGCCCGTGGGTCCCCGTCGCGGGGCTGGCCCACGCTTCCGGGGTTCACGATGAAGCGCATCCGCCCGTCGAGGGTGTCCAGCTCGAAGGGGCCCTCGAGCTCGTTGGCGTACTCGAACTCGAAGAGGGAGTCGACCGAGACCGTCCGGGTCTCGTCCAGCTCCGCCGCGAAGACGCCGGGGACGTGGGTGTGCCCCACGAAGGCGAAGTGGCCCGGCATCGGCCCGAAGGCGGCGGCGAGCTTGGCGGCGTTGTCCACGTCGTCGGGGAAGAGGTACTCGGAGAGCGGCTTCCTCGGCGAGGCATGGACCAGGAGGTAGTCCGAGTCGTCGTCGAGCATGGCGTGGGTCCGCATCAGGTGCAGGAAGGCCTGGCGGCGGGCGGTGGACGACTTGTCGGGGTCCTCACCCGTGGGCTCGAACTGCTCCCGCGTCCAGTAGGAACCCTCCGCCGCGATGGGGTTGAAGTTCGTCGGCTCGAGCAGGCAGGCGAAGTCATGGTTGCCCAGCAGGGAGAAGTCGCAGTGTTCCTGGACGAGGTCGATGCAGGCACAGGGGTCGGGACCGTACCCGATCACGTCACCGAGGCAGACGATCCGATCGACGTCCTGGTCCCGGATGTCGGACAGCACCACCTCGAAGGCCTCGAGATTCGCATGGATGTCGCTGATCAAGGCGGTACGCACGTCGTGCCATCGTACCAGTGGGTGCACGAGGGGTGGACGTTATCGAGCGACCTGGCGGCAGGCGAACCGCCCGGGGGACGCGGGACCGGCGGTCACGGGGGACGCGGCTCCGCAGGGCCTCTCCCCCGGGCTGGTCGACGGGGATCGAGCAATCGGGCACCGGCCGAAGCCGGCGGGCGATGCTAGAATCACGACCCGGGCCGATGTGGATCGGGCCCCGACTTGACCCTGATCACCCCACTTGAGGCGAACGATGGCTGAGAGCAAGCACTACGACCTGATCGTGATTGGAAGTGGACCCGGCGGATACGTGGGAGCCATCCGAGCGGCCCAGCTCGGGCTCAAGACCGCGTGCGTCGAACGCAACAAGCTCGGCGGTGTCTGCCTGAACTGGGGATGCATCCCCACCAAGGCCCTCCTGCACAATGCCGAGCTCTACCAGGAGGCGATCACCCACGGGTCGGAGTGGGGCCTGGAGATCGACCCCAAGGCGGTGAAGGTCGACTGGGACAAGGTCATCGGGCGCAGTCGCGGCATCACCGGCACCCTGAACAACGGGGTCGGCTTCCTCCTCAAGAAGAACAAGATCGACCACTACGAGGGGCACGGCCGGATCACCAGCGGCCGGACCAGCAGCGGGCCCTGCACGGTCGAGATCTCGGAGGCGGACGAGGACTACTACCGCGGCGGGGGCGGCAAGAACGTGGGCAAGATCACGGCAGACAACGTCATGATCGCGACCGGGGCCGCGCCCAACGAACTCCCGTTCGCCCCCTTCGACGGCAAGCAGATCCTGTCGAGCTACGACGCGCTGACCCTGCCCAAGCGGCCCAAGTCGATGGTCATCGTCGGCTCGGGCGCGATCGGGATGGAGTTCGCCTACTTCTTCAATGCCTTCGGGACCAAGGTCACGGTGGTCGAGATGCTGGACCGGATCCTTCCGGCCGAGGACGACGACGTCTCCAAGCTCGCCCTCAAGGCCTTCACCAGGCAGGGCATCGAGTTCAGGACCGGAACCGCCGTCAGGGGAATCAAGACCGGTCGGGGGGGCGCCAAGGTCGAGGTGGCCCCGGCGGGTGACGATTCCGCGAAGGGCGAGACCCTGGACTGCGAGAAGGTCCTGGTGGCGATCGGGGTCCACGGCAGGTTCGACGGGCTGTTCGACGACTCGCTCGGGATCCGGATCGAGAAGGGACACATCTGGACCGACTACCGGGAGAGCGACAACCCGACCTACGCGACCTCGGTCCCCGGGGTGCACGCGATCGGCGACGTGATCGGTCCCCCCTGGCTGGCCCACGTCAGCTCCGAGGAGGCGGTGGCCTGTGCCGAGCGAATCGCCGGCCACCACGTGGTCCCGATCGACTACGACGGCATTCCGGGCTGCACGTACTGCTCGCCCCAGATCTCCTCGATCGGACTCACGGAACGGGCCTGCAAGGAGCGGGGACTCGAATACTCGACCGGCACCTACCAGCTCAAGGCCCATGGCAAGGCGATCGCGGTGGGCAAGACCGACGGAATGGTGAAAGTGATCACCAGCAAGCCCTACGGGGAGATCCTCGGGGCGCACATCATCGGCGAGGACGCCAGCGAACTGATCGCCGAGATGGGACTGGCCAAGCGCCTGGAGGCCACGGCGGAGGACATCATCTCCACGATGCATGCACACCCGACCATGGCGGAGAGCATGCACGAGGCGACCCTCGCCACGGAAGGTCGGATGATCCACGGCTGACGACCGGCCGACCCCGGGACCGGGAAACATCCTGCCGAACCGCAGCACGTCGAGATGACATGGCTGTGGCTGCGACCATGGAATCCGACCAGTGGGAAGTGCATGTCGCGTTCAGTGGGGGCACTCACCGGTTCGGTGGCGCATGCACGCAGCAATCCTGGAGCAGACATCCAATGATCCGATCATCCACACCGCGCGTGCCGGCGCCCGGCATCGATCCGCAGAGGCAGCACCGGAATCGTCGACGACTGGCCGGGGTCATCGACCTGGCACGGATCTACCGGAACCTCGGGGTGAAGGAACTCGCGGACCGGGTCCATCGGGACAAGACCCGACTGATCCCGGAGACGGGAAACCCGAAGATCGACCTGGTGGTTTCCCTCGCCGCGGCGCTCGAATGGCCGCTGACCGACGTGGTCGAGGCGATCCTCGGTCGTCCCGGTGACGAGGCGCACCCGGTGCTGAGGATGCATCATCGGTTCGAGGACCTCGAGGAACTGGCTCGACGAGCATGCGCCGCGGGCCACCAACGGGCACTGGCCGCGATCGGCAGGCGGATGGACGCGGTGGCGGTTGACTCCCGACAGCGGGCCGCGAGCTGCTGCTGGCGGGGCCGGGCGTCCGCAGCCCGGGGCCTGTACCCGGAGGCTCTGGAACGGTTCAGGGCGGGACTGAATCACACCTTCGAGGAACGATCCCTGCGGCTGGGGCTGCGCATCAACCTCGCCGACGCCTACCGACTGAACGGGGATCTCCCGGAGGCCGAGACCATCGCATCGGAGACGATCCGGGAGGTCAGGGCCGCGGGAGCAAGCACCTCCCAGCGACTGAATCGGTCCACGCTCGCCCATGCGTTGTTCGTGCGAGGCGAATCGTCCCGGCGGAGGCTCCTGCGCGGATTCGATGGCCGGACCCTCGAACGGTCGATCTCGGACCTCGAGCGAGCGGAGCGGTTGCTGGGACAGCTGAGGCGGGTCGGGCACTCCGGGCTGGAAGACGACCTTGCGAGCGGCTGCCGCAGGGGACTCCTCGCGCTCAGCGTGACCACGGGGGGCACCGGACCCGGCGAGGCACTCCAACGGATCCGTGAACACCTCGGGGCAGACGAGTCGACCAGCGACGGCGTTCGGACACCGTGTAACGAGGACGACGGGTGGTGGGCCGGATGCGGTGCGGAACTCGCCTGGCGGCACCTCGAGGGACCTGAACGACTCGAGACGACGCGGCGCTTCGCCGAGCAGGCGATCGACGTGGGGGTCCAGCTGGGGCACTTCGGGCTGCAGGCGGCCGGGTTCAGGCACCTGCTCGACGTGCACCGGGCGGGAAACCCGGACGGCGTTCGATCCCAGGCGGCACACCTGCCACCACCCAGGCTGGTCCAGCTGGTGCGGTTGATGGGTCGACTGCCGGAAGTCAGGGACTGCGGCTGGGGGCTGCTCGAGGAGACCGGGACCCTCGACCACGCCACGCGCATGGATCCGCGCACGTGGCGGAAAGGGCTCCAATTGGTTGATAAAAACGGCTTTTCGGCCGGCTCGGCGGAGAAATCCACGAACAAATCGGACGAAAAAGGGCAGCACCTTCTGGACCGGGTCTGAATCGGGTGTGTAATCAAGTTAGGAATCGAAATCTGGTTCGTTTCGGGGTCGACGCCAGAATCGGTGAAAGACACTACGTGATGCGTGATTGAACCACGCGACCAACTGCCTCGCTCGGGTGGAGACCTGCGCGTGCGAGGAGAAGAAGAATGTCTGGGCGGGGCGACCAGAGTGAAGAGTACAGGAGAAACAAAGAGATGCATGCAACCGCAGAAAAGCGCGAGCGACTCGGTCGATTCGTCGACCTCGCTCGTGTCTATCGTGGGTGGACCAAGACGGAATTGAGCGCCGCCCTCCACCGGGACCCGACGAAGCTCATACCTCAGAGCGGCAACCCGAAACTCGATCTCATCGCCGGGATCGCCGACGCGCTGGACTGGACGATCGGCGACGTGGCGGAATCGGTGTGCGAGAACCCGACCGTCTCGCAAGGGGCCTACACCGGAATCGGATTCGAACGACTCAACGAGATGTCGCTCAAGGCACATCGTTCCGCATCGTTCGAGGACATGGTCTCCATCGGTCAGGCGATGCTGCTGGTGGCGGATGATCCCGTCAAGAAGACCACCGCATTCACGCGGCTGTCGGGGGGATTCAACGGGATGGGTCGATACGCGAATGCGCTCCGGGTCATTCAAGCCGCGCTCACCGAACCCGACATCCCGCTGGCCAGCCGGTTCATGCTCCACATGAACCTGGCGAACGCCCACTACACGCTCTGGCACCTCGTGGAGGCGAAGTCGATCGCGGGTGAGCTGCTCGAGCAGATGCCCCTGATCGCGGACTCGCTGAGCGACAAGCACCGTCGGGCACGGACCGCGTTCCTCCACTACGTCCGCGGCAACGCATTGCGGAGGATGATCGCCGAATCACCGCACTCGCTCGAGCTCCACGCGGGCCGCGCCCGGGAGGACATCCTCACCAGCCGGTCGATGTACGCCGACCTGGCCGAGGAGCACTCGGACTCGTACTTTCGGGGTCTTGCCAACGTCTGCACCGGGGCCGAACTCGAACTGGACTCCGCGCTGGGTTCGCTGGACCCGGTGGAGGCCACGGATCGGATCCTCGAGGGGCTGGACCAGGTGGTCGACCCCGTCACCATGGAGCCGGACATCGAGCTCGAGAGCTGGGGTTGGTGGGCGATCTTCGGGTGCAACATCGCCCTCCGTCACCTCGAAGGCGAACTGATGCAGCGACAGATGGCGGTCTTCACCAACAAGGCCATCGAGATCGGCGAACGGCTCGGGAACTGGGCCATGCGGGAGCGGGCCTTCACCCTCGAGCACTTCAGGCGGCAGCAGGCCGACGTCAGCGGGGTCCGACAGGAACCATGGCCGCTCGACGAGGAGGACATCCGGGTGATCACCGGAACCATGGGGAGGTTCCCCGCCTTCCGAGAGGTTGGGTGGCAGATCCTCCAGAACGCACGTGTCCTCGAGGTCGATTGAGAAAGGAGGCAAGCGAAATGAAGAAGAAGATCATGAACAATTCGAAGACTCGTCGGGCCTCCGGCCCCGTCCGGACCGCCGTGCTGGGGATCCTGGTCGCGGGAGCCGTGCTGGCCGCCCCGGGTACCGCGGTGCTCGAAGCGGCACCGATCGGTGGAAGCGTGTTCGAGGACCGGCAGCGGTACAAGGCACATGACCGATACGAGCAGCGCGACCGGGACAATCAGCCGGTCTCGTACATCGCCCCCCGGGGCATGGTCAGGCTCGGCCTCCTGGTGGACGCCACCCGGCCGGTCGATCCCCCGATCGGGGTACGGGACCGCTCGCCCCTCGTCGGGACCACCGCTACGGACCTGCGTCGCCCCGTGGTCGAGGTCGTGGTGGAACGGTGGACCCCCGCCATTCCCCCATGGCACACCGTGGGCACCGCGTACGGACTGATCGTCGAGAGGCCCGAATCGCCCCCCCGACCCCCGATGGACGGCCAGGGCGCTCACGGGGCCGCGGCACCCGAACAGCACGCCGACCCCCCGGCGAAACCGGTTCGCAAGGATCCGAAGGGGAATTCGGCCACGGGCGGCCTGCGTTCGGTCGAGGATGACCGACCGAGCTTCCAGGACTACGACTACCAGGAGGACTACCTCGGATCCGTGGCCCCCGGGTGACGAATGAGGAATCCGCCCGCGGGCGTCCGCCGACCGCTTGGCGTCGGAACGGACCGCGCAGCAGGCCACCCCTCCGCACCGACGGATGGGTGGCCTGTTTCATCAAGCGCTAAGATGGTCGAGCCCCTCCGGGAGCATGCACCCCCTTCCTGACGAGCGATGCCGCGAATGCGCGAACCCCAGACCAATCCAAGGGCCCGGAGCCGCGACCGGGATCGTCCGGATCCACCGGGGCTGCTGCTCCAGATATCCGGCCCCTCCGGAGTGGGCAAGACCACCCTGATCGAGCGCCTCCATGCGATCTTCGACTTCGTGTTCAGTGTCTCGGCGACCACGAGGGCCCGCACCGAGAAGGAGGCGGATGGCGTCGACTACCTCTTCCTCGAGCGTGGGACCTTCGAGCAGTGGATCCGGGAGGACAAGTTCCTGGAGTACGCACAGGTCTTCGGGCGGGACTGGTACGGCACGCTTCGGGAACCGGTGGAGCGGGGGCTCTCCGAGGGACGGATCGTGCTGCTGGACATCGACGTGCAGGGTGCGCGGCAGGTCAAGGCCCACCTGCCGGAGGCCTTCGGGATCTTCATCCTCCCCCCGAGCGAGTCGGTGCTCCATGAACGGCTCGTGGGTCGGAAACGGGATGCGCCGGAGGTGATCGAGCGTCGATTCGCGGAAGCCAAGTCGGAGATCGAGTCCGCGCGGTCCAGCGACGTCTACGACGCCATGGTGATCAACGACGACCTGGAGCGAGCAGTTGGTGAGTTGCGGGACCTCATCGACCGGCGACTGGAACGAACCCACCGGTAGTGGGTGCAGGGGTTCCGTTCAGGCGAGACGAGCCCGAAGCCCCGCGAGCAGGGAATCGAACACGACCTCCTCGGGCGCACCGGCATCAATCAGCAGGTAGCCCCGGGGATCGCGTTCCACCTGGGCGAGGTACCCGGCACGGACCCGCTCGTGGAAGGCCCTGCCCTTGCGCTCCATGCGATCCAGCTCCCCGGACATGCGGGTGGCCGCGACATCGGTATCGACGTCGAGGATGACCACCAGGTCCGGAACGGTGCCCCCGGTGGTCACGTCACCCACCTTCGCGATCTCCTCGGGGGAGAGCCCACCGGCGGTTCCCTGGTAGGCGAGGGTCGAGGAGATGAATCGATCGGCGAGGACCAGTCGGTTCCGCTCGATCGCGGGAACGATGCGCTCCGCGATCAGTTGCGCTCGGGAGGCCATGTACAGGAGCATCTCGGTGCGGACCACCATCATCTCGTTGTGGGGATCCAGCAGGATCTCACGGACCTGCTCCCCGACCTGGGTTCCTCCGGGTTCCCGCACCTGCTCGACCGTGACGGACAACGCCTCGCAGTACTCGACCAGTCGCCGGAACTGGGTCGACTTGCCGCAGCCATCCGGACCATCGAGCACCAGGAAGCGACCCGGGAGCAGGCTCCTGAGGGGATCGTGGTCGGGCGTGAGCTCGGGTTCGAACAGGTTGGTGGGCTCGGTCATTGCCTGATGGTACGGGGAACGGTTGATCCACGCCCGCCCCCCGATTCCCTGCCATCGGGGACCATGCGGATCGAGGTGCACGACCACTCCCGGGCCGGGCGAAGGCGCGTCATTCCGAGATCCGAGCCGGCGTCGTCCACGGGTCGGGCTGGAGGGAATGGGATGGGATGGGATGGGACGGACCGAATCCGTTCCGGCGAGGTGCTCCTCGACCGGGATCCGGACCGGGCAGGCCTCGAGGGACCGCGCTACCAGGTGGCCCACACCACGACCCGGGATCCGATCGCGGTCACCGCGAGCAATGCAACCGTGCCCGCGAGGAGGGTGGCGGAGTGTCGAGGTGACAATCGGAGCAGGAGCATCCCCGAGATCCAGAAGAGCAGGGCCGCGGACGCGTAGTGGATCGGATCCCGGAGCCAGGGTTCGGGCGAGGGTACGAACAAGGCAAGGGTCGCGATCCAGCAGCAGAGGCTGACTCGCGCGACCGCCGCCTTGAAGTCCCCCAATGGACGATCGGACATCAGCGCGATGCCTCCAAGGGCCACCACGGCCAGCACCGTGCCCAGGCAGACCAGAAACAGGAACTTCACGAAGAGCACCACTCGACCAAAGAAGCCGGGACGGTCCCCGGCGTCCGCGCCACCGGAGGCCTCGAGGATCGAGACACGCGCCAGCAGGAGGCGTTGATCACCCGGGCCGCGAAGACGCGTGTCCTCCAGGCGGGAGGTCGTGCCCGCCGAGGGGGATTTGGAAGGCGCCTTGGCGGCGTCCGGTGCCTGTTTGGCGGAGGTGGCCTCCGAACCGGGCGTTCCACCCTCGGCGTCGGTGGCCGGTGCGGGGTCCCCGGAGTCGCGGGACGTGGCGGGAGGCGGAGTCTCGGAGTTCGGAGTGGGTGCTTCCTTGGCGGGCGGGGCGGACTCGACGTTGGAGGGTGCGGTGGCCGGCGCCGACTCGGCAGCCTGATCGACAGCCTGATCGGCAGAAGTTGCCGGACTCGACTCGGAACCCGGGGCCTCGCCGGACGTCGCCGAGGGCGGGGGTTGAGGAACCGGGAAGATGCTGTCGACCCCGACCAGGAAGGAGATCGCCATCACCAGGGCGATGATCCCGGAGGCGATGAGCGAATTGGCCCAGTTCTCGCCGGAGACGAGCCGGGCCCGATCCGGGTGGACATGCACCTGCACCGAGGGAGCTGGCGTGGGGTCCGCGAGATCCTCGTTTGCAGAAGAAGTGCCGTGATTGTCGATTGAAGACGAGTCGGTTTCGTGCTCTTCGTCGTGCATGTCAGGCTCCGCAAGTTCCATGAACATGAGGGGGGCCACGGCCAGCCCGCGGGGAATGACACCATCATCACCGCGATCGGCGGCGAGGGCAACGTGGACAAAGACAGAATGGACCCCGAATGCCCGCCTGGCTGTTCCTGATTCCCGTTTGGTCGACCCTGGCGCTGGCCGCCGGCCATCCGGGAGGAAGCCACGGCACGGGCCCGGTTGAGGGCGTGGGCGGCGAGGTCGAGAGCCCCGCCGAGGGGGAGACGACCAGGACCGAGACTCGAAACGCGGAGCTCCTCAAGGCCTACATCGACGCCGGCTACGACCCTGCGTCGATCAACCCGGCGGCCA
>MDTG01134767.1_pt1 | contig 58312 bp, 42 predicted proteins | sample 811421 | NCBI WGS metagenome assembly MDTG01 (sample SAMN05326645, study PRJNA326480) | marine metagenome | isolation source: seawater | place: Pacific Ocean: South East | collected 2011
GCTGATTCTCGTCGGCGTCCTCGTGATTTATTTCTTCTCAGAGACAAATGTCAACTGAGATCAAAATCGGAGAACTTTTAAATGAAGAAAATAACAATAATGATTTTTTCCCTTACTTGGATATTTTTTCCGTCTCTTTTTGCCCTCGCTCAGACGACTTCGACTTTTTCGGTAGAGGGGCTGCAAAAGCCGGTTGAGATACTAAAAGACAAGTGGGGGATTTCCCATATTTACGCGCTTACTGAGCATGATTTGTTCTTTGCGCAAGGCTACAGCGCGGCACGCGATAGATTGTTTCAATTTGAAATTTGGCGAGCGCAGGCAAGTGGCACTACTGCTGAAATTTTGGGGTCGAGAGCAATTGACCGCGACCACGGAACGCGTTTATTTCAGTTTCGCGGGTCGATGAAGGATGAAATGAATCACTATCACCCTAGAGGTGTTGAAATTATTGAGGCGTTTGTGAAGGGAGTGAACGCATATATAGATTTTGCGTTAAAAACTCCGAGTGCACTTCCGCTGCCATTTAAATTGCTTGGCATTGAACCGAAGCACTGGACTGAAGAGGTCGTAATTTCACGCCATCAGGGGTTGCTCGGGAATATTAATCAAGAGCTGAATATAGGGCGTGCGGTTTGCTTAATTGGTCCGCAGAAGGTTAAGGAACTATCGTATTTTCATCCTCATGTTCCAAACCTGACGCTTGAGAATGATGTTAACTGTGAGTCCCTAGTCTCCGACGATATTCTTTATTTGTACAATGCATATCGCCGCGGGATTCGATTTGAGCCGGAGGATATTGTTCTCGCAGGAAGTAGAAATGACTCAAAATCATTCGGCTTGATTGCTGCGGCTCTTGATCAAGAGCAGAGAGAGCTAGCCAAACGAAGCATTGATGACATTGGCAGTAATAATTGGGCAGTAAGTGGTTCGTTGACGCAGGATGGTTGGCCGATGATGATAAATGACCCCCACAGGGCCCAGGCCGCGCCATCGCTTCGATATTGGTCTCATTTAGTCGGACCAGGTTGGAATGTTATTGGTGGCGGTGAGCCAGAGATTCCCGGAATTTCGATTGGCCATAATGAATATGGCGCGTGGGGATTAACGGTTTTTAACACCGATGGAGAGGACCTATATGTTTATGAGATAAACCCAAAAAATAGCAATGAATATATGTATGAGGGTGCCTGGGAGAAGATGCGGGTAATTGAGGACGTAATTCAAGTTAAAGGTTCAGCCCCTGTAAAAATCGAACTCAAATATTCCCGACATGGTCCGATTGTTCACGAGGATGTTACGAACGGATTAGCATACGCTGTCAAGCCAGCATGGGCAGAGATAGGGGGTGCACCATATCTTGCGTCCTTGCGAATGGATCAGGCGAAAGATTGGGATGAGTTTAGAGAGGCCGCTAATTTTAGCAATATACCAGGTGAAAATATGATCTGGGCTGATCGTGAGGGCAACATTGGATGGCAGTCGGTTGGAATTGCTCCGATTCGTCGAGGTTTTAGTGGTCTGGTGCCGGTCCCTGGAGATGGGAGGTTTGAATGGGATGGTTATCTACCAATAAAGGCAAAGCCCAACTCCTTTAATCCTGACATTGGCTTTATTGAAACGTCGAACAGTAATTACACGCAACCTGATTATCCTCATCTTGAGGCAATCGGATATACATGGACAGACCCATTTCGATGGGCAAGGGGCAGTGAAGTCCTCGGCTCTGGCAGAAAACTGAATATGGTTGATATGATAAAGCTCCAGCATGATTACGTTTCCATTCCTGCGAGGACTCTGTTGCCTTTTCTAAAAGGGTTGAAATCTGAAGACCCTCTTGTTGAAAGTGCCCGTGCAAAACTTTTAGATTGGGATTTTAAGCTAGCATCAGATTCGGTTGAAGCAGGCATCTATGTAGCTTTTGAACGAAGTGTTCTTAGGAAAATAGAGGAGCTTAAAGTCCCCAGCATAGCGAGAGAATATCTGACTATCGGAATGAAAAAAACAATCGATATGTTGTTGGCGCCGGATGGCGATTTTGGTGAAGATCCTTTGTCAGGACGAGACGAATTTTTGCTTGCAAGTTTATCAGAGGGTGTTGCGGATCTAGAGGTAAAGCTTGGCAATAAAATGGAGGATTGGGTTTATGGTCAGCCAGATTATAAACATGTCCTAATAAGACATCCGCTGGGCTCTGCAGTTAATGAGGAGTTGAGTGAAAAGCTAAATTTTGGTCCGGCACCTCGAGGCGGTAATGGCTTCACCCTAGGAAATACAGGTAGTGGTGATAACCAGACCTCTGGGGCGTCATTTAGAATTTTTATTGATACAAGAGATTGGGATAATACGCTTGGGATGAATACACCGGGTCAGGTTGGCGACCCGGATCATCCTCTGTATGGGAATCTTTTTGAATTATGGACGCAAGATAAAGTGTTTCCAGCGTTTTACTCTAGGAAAAAAATAGAGTCTGTTTTATTTGAAACAATTAATCTTACACCCGTAAATTGATACTAATTTTCTAGGGGCCTTGTTTTCTTTGAGCATGCGTTCCTGAGGGGTAGGCGTGATATGAAAACTTATGCTTTGCGGAGCATTTTTATTTTTTCTTTTTGTTTGAGCTGTTTTTCTTGTGATGATCGCTCACTGCCTGATTTGGTGAATGTTGAGGAAGTGATACCTGAGGTGGTTATTGATGCTCGTTATGCGGGGGGAAATAACTTTGTAGGATTGCCTATCGATGGTTACTTTATGCCACGCGTTTTGCTCACTAGCGATGCCGCAAATGCGTTGCGGCATGTGCAATTAGAAATTGAAAAGTTTGGCTTCGGGTTAAAAATCTATGATGGGTATCGACCGCAACGTGCCGTTGATCATTTTATGAAATGGATTGCTGATGGCCAAAATACGTTGATGAAAGAAAAATTTTATCCTCGAGTTGCGAAGGATGACTTAATCTCTGATGGTTATATTGCTCAAAAATCTGGACACTCTCGGGGGAGCAGCGTGGATTTAACGTTGATCGATCTTGCGTCCAAGACTGAACTGCCTATGGGCACAGGGTGGGACTTCTTCGACCCGCTGTCATTCTCGTTAAGTTACGACGTGACTCCTATGGAACGCTCTAATCGATTATTTTTGCGTCGTCAGATGAGGGATGCCGGATTTTTGCCGCTCGCTGAAGAATGGTGGCACTTTACGCTTAGAAATGAACCTTACCCCAACTCATATTTTAATTTTCCGATTGATTAACCGCACTGTCCTGGGATGGATGATATCCAATCTCTAATTAATTTTAATCCCTCTTCGTGCACTAAGGATCTGCCAAGCTCTGGCATCATCTCGTCTGATTCGGATGAGTTCATTCGATAAACTAGGATAGACTTTTCCGGTGAGCCTGGCTCAATTCCATAGCGTAGGTTGCCAGCGCCCCGGCCTGCTGCAACAGGCGGTTTACAAATCCCAAGATTGATGGGTGACCGATGATTTCCAGTTAAGATTAGTCCAGATGTATCTGCCGGACCGAAAGGATTGTGACAATGGCTACAGTTTATATTGAGGTATGCCAGTGCACGTTCCTCGAGGGTAGATGATTGATCATTATAGCTTTTTGTATATTCAGAGAATTTATTTCGTTCGCTAAGTGTTAACCAGCCCTTCGCGACTAAACGATCCAATTGAGACTCGCTATGCGAGTCAGTTTGGTCGAGCATGGGTGTGTTGAGTTGACTAGCAACCGCACCAAGTGGGAGCAAGCCGCCGTCTGGGTGGTCGGTAGTGTGACATCCCGCGCATTGGTTTTCGTTGGGGCTGAAGTAGGTGAATTTTTGTGAGCGGTTCTGATCTTCGTTTTTTGGACTATTAATTGAGGTTAGGATTATTTCGTGGCTGCTACCGGCGATTCGTAAAAAGGCCTCCGTCTGATCTTCATTCCAGACATAAGGAATCGCATCCCATCCGTCATCTCGACGCACAAGAAGTCGAGTCTCAATTAACTTCGACTCGTATAAAGCTATCAATTTGTTTAGTGGGTCAGTTGCTTTTAAAAGTTCTCCTGACGCATTTTTCGGATAGTAAAAAGTTTTTGAAAGGATGGTTCCAACAGGATAAAGAAGGTTTTCATTGTCCCAAGTGATTTGAGCATTTGGTGGAACCCAGATAGTTCTGAGTTTGTGTGCGTAATCAGTAAACAGAGAGTTTGTCGGATAAATTACTTGAGTTTCCACATTCGGTGCAAAAAACTGATCGTCGATCTTGAAAAGATTCCATTCTGAGAGTCGTGTTGGGTTACTTTCAGGGAGTAGCATTGGTCCGGAATCACATCCAGTGAGTTGCAGCAATAAAGCAGCAGCGCTTCCCATGAAAAGGGCATGGGTCATTTTTTTAAAAGCAATAGGTGCAGATTTTAGATTCGGCTTCACTTTTTTCTCTTCCAATTTAGGCTCGATAAAATGCCCTTAGTGAGCACCGACGAGTTCTACCTTGCTTAGGGCCGGCAGCTCGCATTGGTGAGGGCTGATATCGAAAGATGGCGTTCGAAAGTTGTTGGTAGCATCCAAATTAACAAAATTTTCAGAACTATTGCTAGAAATACACAAAATTTCAGACGGGTCAAATAAGGCTTGCCCGCCTTCGGTCGTAGCTTTGTCCCCGTCCCAAACTATATCTGGCACCGGTTCACCCGTTGCCTGTTTTAAAGATGCAAGAGGCACAGAGTCTGGTGCCATACCACCACCGATAAAGGTATTGGCATGAATGTAAATCGCTTCGGGGTAAGGGTCGAAAAGGGGATCATTAATAGGAATGTTGTTAATAAGATAGCTCACTACTAAGATGTTCGCCGTTTGATTGTTAGACAGCTCGTTTTCAAACACTTCGATACTATCGTTGGCAAGGATCATGATGCCCGTGCCAGCCGGGACTGAGCCAACAATATTCCCTTCAGGCGCAAAGTTATCAACGTTATTTGTATGGACCTTGTTTTTAAAAACTCTAGTGTTTCTCCCTCCCTGTACCGGGAGATTAGGCAAGTCAAAAACAAGGATTCCACCGGTATTGTTTGTAGCTATGTTATCATGGACGTCTGCAAAGGTAGAATTTTCAATTTCAATTCCAGCTACATTATACTCTGCGCGCGAGTTTCTAACGATAATATTGGTAGACTGACCCACGTAAATTCCTGCGTCCGAGGCCCCGATGGCCACTGCGCCATCAATTAAAATATTTTTAGATTGAACGGGATAGATTCCATATGCTCCGTTGGTTGTTAGTGGACCGCCTGTCCACTCCGTACGCACCCGTCGGATCGTTACATTTTCAGAATTGTTTATCTTGATAGCATCGCCTGTTGTATCTTCAATCGCGAGGTCCTCGATTACGAAGTTGTCAGCGGTGACGAGCAAGCCTTCAGCGCCCTGGATTTGGTTCTTGTACGAAAGGATAGATTTATCCATTCCCTCGCCTCTAATTGTAACTCCGGGAACGTTAAGGGAAAGGCTGCGAGAAATATTGTGTACGCCTTCCGGTATGGTAATTATTTCGCCCGGATTTGCTGATATGAGGCTTTCTTGCAGCTGCTCCTCGAAAGGGATTGCCGGTTGAGAGATGTTTTCCGAATCGCAGCCGTTTAAAAAAGCCATTGCTGCAAACACTATTAAAAAAAGTATGCGTGAAAAGAAGTAACTGTAAAAAACGGAGAAGTGTCTCATCTTCACTATTCCTCGACTAAGCTTAGCAAGATTTTTGATTAACAGTACGTCATTATAGAATCCATCGAGTCCCGTAGCAAATAAACGGTGAGCATTCATCGGTTTATGGCGAAACAGCGAGGCGTGAGGTATGCTTCAAACGATTGATCAAGAAATCTGTTGCACCTAATTTTGTGTTGATGGCTGGAGGCTCTAAATCAGCATTCGAGGAGAGTTTGATGATTCGCATTACAAAAGGGGTCGCTGAGTTAGTTGCTGCAGCAGATGAGAAAATTTTCGCGATGTCCCCGGAGCAGGTTGATACGTATTTGGCAACTTCTCCTCAAGGTGTGCTCCTTATTGATATTCGGGATATCCGGGAAATTAAACGAGAAGGAAAAATTGCGGAGTCATTTCATATACCACGCGGAATGTTAGAGTTTTGGATCGATCCTGCTAGTCCATATTACAAATCTCAATTTGAAACCGCAAAAGAGCTTATCCTCTATTGCAACAAAGGGGCTCGCTCCGCTTTAGCTACCCAGATGTTGATGGAAATGGGCGTAACAAAAATTGCGCACATGACCGGAGGATTCACTCGCTGGGTTGAGGAGGGTCGGAAGGTGAATGATGTGTAGCTGGCTTCATTAAAGGCGTCGGCATGTGTTGAGGTAAAAAATGAAATCAAATGGTAAAAACAACAAAAAGAATGCGACTTTTAATCGAAGAAAAGTTCTGCAGGCGCTGAGCCTGATTGCTGGAATTCCGGTGTTGAACCGCGCTGGCTTCGCGCTGAGCGAGGAGGATTCTTTAACAAAATATAGGTTGCATAGTTTTGAGCTTCGAGTGAGCGATGTAGCTCGCTCCGTCAAGTTTTATTCGGACGTTCTTGGCGTCGCTATCGTGGAGGAATCGTCAGAGAGCGCAACGCTAAGATTGGGCGATGGCCTCTCGTATTTTTCGTTGAGAAGGCTGGATACAGAGGAATCAAGCGGATTTGAATACATTGGCATAAGTGTTCTTAATTTTGATTTTGAAGTACTTAGATTGACACTGGCTGAGAATGGGTTTTCTGAATTGGTTAGTTTTGATCGGAGCGCCCCCGCTTTGTCCCGAGCGAAAAAGTACTGGGTTAATCAGAACGATCTGAAAAACCTTTACTTTGCCGATGCGGAAGGCTTAGTTTTTAAACTTCAGCCTCGAAATGATTGTGGTTCTTCGTCGTGCTCCGCGGAGAGTGCTCGTTCTGTTGAGGCATTATTCTCTGCTGATGAGATTAATCATTTTACAAACTTTTCATCCGAGAATAGTCTTGCTAACTCGCTGCTTAATTCGATCCTTGGCACTAAATTTCAGGCATACCAAGGCCCCAACTCGCCAATAATCGGTGTTGGTGACGGCCGACAATTTCTTATGTATGCAGGCGTAAATGCATCTAGTCCGGTTTTGCGTCCTGCAATTATCGATCACGTCTGCTTCAGTATATCGGAAACCTTGTTTGACTTTGACGTTGCACAGATTCTTGAGTTGCTGGCGTCATATGGGCTGACAGAAAGAGGACAACAGACATTGCGAGGGTCATCGCCGCTGGAATATTGGGTAAGTCAGAGGATGCCAAATCGTGGAGGAGTAGAGGGTGGAACGCCGGAAATTTATTTCTCTGATCCCGATGGTAATCGAATTCAGATTCAAGCGCCTGCATATTGCGGTGGGGGGGGCTACCTTGGAGAGCGGTGCCCATAAATAAATTAGTCAGTTTATAGTTTTTAAACCATAGCAATAGGAAGTAAGGATGAATTATCGATATATTGGGAAGAGTGGGTTGAGGGTGTCTCCTATCTGTATGGGAACAATGAGCTTCGGTAGTTGGAGCGATAAAAAAGAGTCTTTTAGAATTCTCGATACGGCTTTTGAGCGGGGTATAAATTTTTATGACACTGCAGAGATTTATCCTGTTCCGCCGCGTGAAGAAACTATTGGCATTACCGAGGAAATCTTTGGGGAGTGGATCTCAACGAAGCCGAGAGACTCATTAATAATTGCAACGAAGGTTGCGGGTGCCGCTTCGGGCTGGTTTGTTCCGCCTGTAAGACACGGGTTGACAGCAATAGACAGATTTCATATCGAAGCTGCGGTGGATGGCAGCTTACGGCGTCTGCAGACCGAATATATCGACTTATATCAAGTTCATTGGCCTGATCCCATAGTGCCTATTGAGGAGAGTATGGAGGCACTAGATCGCTTGGTTCAGGTGGGCAAGGTTCGCTATCTTGGAACCTCCAACGAGACGGCATACGGTTTGACCAAAGCAAACACAATTGCGCACTACGAAGGCCTAGCTAGGTTTCATTCAATCCAAAATAATTTTTCTTTATTGCAGCGACGTTTTCTAGATGAATTAGCCGAGGTTTGTCGGCGGGAGCAAATTTCCTTGTTGCCCTACTCTCCAATTGGAGGAGGGGTTTTGAGTGGGAAATATAATGTCGCGGAAATGCCGAAGAACTGTCGGTTTGGTGATTATCATCATGCTGAAAATCCGCGGCAAAAGGCGATGGCCGCGCGGTTTGTAAATGAGAGAACGCTTGCGTCGACGAAGAGGTATTTGGAAATAGCACAGGAGGCTGGGATGTCCCCCGTCACTCTAGCGACGGCATGGAGTATGGATTTTGATTTTGTTGCATCTACTATAATAGGCGCGCGTTCGGCGAATCAGTTAGATGAGTCGCTTGCAGCGCTCGATGTGGTGGTTTCAAAAGAGATCAAGGAAGCGTGCGACTTGGTGCATAAACAAATACTGTATCCGATGGGTTAATGTGGATTTTGTAAGAAAATTTATATTCCTTTTAAATCTATTCTCAGGGGTTCTAGGCTGTAGCATTAGTCAATTTTCTTCTGGTGCTCCTTTTATTGCGCATTGCTATGAAGGATTTTGCCCCGTCAGTGGAGTTGACGAGCCTCAATTTGTCGTGCGGCACCTCTACGCTTTAGAGGTGGCTACTCGCTCTGAGAGAGCACGGTGGGTCGGTTATCAAATTTCTGCGGAGACAATTGGTGTTGCTTCACTCTTACCCCGAAAGTGGTTTTCTGAACCTTTACTAGATGTGCAGACAGAAAACATTATTCTTCCCTCTGCAATAAAGGCAACGGTTCCAGATTTAAGTGATGAGCAAGATCGGAATTATCGGTTAACAGAAACAATTACTGAGGCAACTGAGCTGGGTCGTATCACTCCATTTACTAGCTTTGCTGGAACGCCTTACTGGAATGAGTTGAATATTTTAAGCAATCTAGCAGATATTCCGAGTACGTTGAGACTCGGACCATGGTCAAGATTAGATCAAGCGTTAAATGAACGCCTTGCACCGTTTGCGCCGGTGTTTGTAGTGAGCGGGCCTATTTTTCAGGATGTTGATAAGGAGTATTCAAGCGGATTTTTTAAGGTGGTTATTCATAACGAACGCTATGCTGTTTTTGTGTTTGAATTTGGCACTTCAGGTCATGCAGACTATTGTGCCTCTATATCAAGTTTGGAAGCGTTAAAAGTGGATACTGGTTTAAGTTTTTTTCGGAGCGATTCTTTGCTTGAGAGCGGCTTAGAAGATTCTCTTGGGTGTGTTTAATTCTTAGAAATTGCTCTTAACGAGGAAACCTTATGAGCTTTGTCGTCCCTAAACCAGAAGTTGTCTCAGCTCGAGTTTTTGATACAAAGGAAAGATTTCCTGTTCGCAGAATTTTTTGCGTAGGTCGCAATTATGCGGACCACATTGCCGAGATGGGTGGGGACCCCAAATCGGAGCAACCAATATTTTTTTGCAAGCCCGCAGATGCTTTGGTTACTGAGGATCGTCCAGTGAGATATCCTCTAGCAACAGAGCGGCTCGATCATGAGGTTGAATTGGTCGTGGCGCTTAAATCTGGGGGAGTTAATATTCTAAAGACTGAGGCTGACACTTGCATATTTGGTTATGCAGTGGGCATCGACTTGACGAGAAGAGATCTGCAAGGAGAGGCTAAGAGAAGTGGTAGACCTTGGGATTTAGCAAAATCTTTTGACGAGTCAGCGCCGGTTGGGATGATAATGCCACGCGAGAGAGTAAAGTTAAACTTGAAAACCTCAATTTCGTTGTCAGTAAATGGGTTAAATAAGCAGCTTGGCACTCTTGGAGAAATGATTTGGAGTGTCAATGAAATAATTCAGGTGCTCTCGAATTTTTACAGACTACAGGCCGGAGATTTAATTTTCATGGGCACGCCCTCCGGGGTGGGGCCACTTTTACCTGAGGATGTTGTAGAGGCGTCGGTACAGGGATTGCCTCCGCTTACGTTGCGGATACTCGATAGGGGGTTAGTTAATTGAACCGGTGTTTAGCCGTAAGTTTTGAAATCACTTTTTGAACCCAAAACGGTAACGTAGCTTTGCGTAAGCATTGTTAGCTATTATTTTGCTCTTTGTATTACTTACTTATCGAGCATTCATAATCATAATGTCGGCCCATTTTGACACGTCGATAAGCTTGTCTAATCTAGTCTCGAGTCTTCCCAATAACTATCTGAATAGTCGCTATCGCATCCGACGTAGCCTAGCCTCCGACTTTCTAGTCGATCTTCTACTCTGCGCCTGAGCTCGGTAATTTCAGCGTTGGACAAAGGGGTCTCTTCGTGAGTCTTCATTCCTTTGTTAAACTCCGAATGTGGATCATCCATTTCAAATGGATTGATTTCGTTAATTTCGTTCTCATCCCATTGTGTGTTTTTCATATAACCCTCTTCACAGTAAAGTTTGAAAAAAATTCAAAATAGTTGCGAATACAGAGTTTCTACTCGGTATAAAATATCTATCGTATCTAAATTAAATACCTTAAATATTTTTGAAACTTGATGAAAAAGGGGTTTTATCGTGCGATGCTTGAACTGGAGCGGTGGAGCTATGAATTTTGACAATATGCGTTCCACAGAGGCGTGAAAATCGATTAAGCCTGATACTTCTCAATTGTTTGGGTTCGTATCTGTTTCTTTGCTATCTTACCTGTCGATCCTCTGGGCAACTGTTCATGTTGCAAAAATATTTTTTCTGGAACTTTAAACGCCGCAATGCGGTCGCCTAAAAACTCCTTCAAGTTCTTTTCGTCTACATCTTCCCCCGGACGAATCATCACGGTCGCGCATAGCGCCTCACCTAAGCGCTCATCGGGGATGCCGTAGACAGAGACTTCAGAGACAGCTGAATGTTCGTGGAACGCATACTCTACTTCTGCACAACCAATGTTTTCACCGCCACGAATAACGATGTCTTTGGCTCGATCGAGGATTATTAGAAACCCAGTCTTATCGAGCATGCCAATGTCACCGGTGATGAACCAGCCATTTCGCATGACTTCTTCGGTCGCGATAGGATTATTCCAGTAGCCTTTCATTACTGTTGGGCCCTTGATTCCGACCTCTCCTGCTTGGCCCGTCGGAAGGCTGTTGCCTGATTGGTCAAAGATCTGTATTGAGGTCACCGGAGGAGTCGGCCTTCCGGTGCTGTTAGGTCGAGTCTGATAAAATTTTCCACTGATAATGGCTCCAATGGCGTTAGTCTCTGTGAGTCCATAGCCTAAACCTGGAACTGCTTTTTTGGGAAAGCGAGTCACCATCATATTTAGGTGTTCCGGCGGTCTAGCTGCCCCGCCGCCCGACACTCCGCGTAAGCTGCTAAGATCTGAGCTGTCGAAGTTGTCGCATTGCATGAGTTCCCACGTCATTGTTGGGACACCATGAAAGATGGTTATGTGTTCTTTTTCGATCAGGCGGAGCGCTTCCTGGGCTTCCCACTTGTACATCATTACATACTTCCTTTTATATATGATGCTTAGCAAGAATTGCGCATGGCTCCCAGTACAATGGAACAGCGGCACGTTAGCGAGAATTGAATCTTGATATGGAGGATTCTCTTCGACTAGTTCCGGGCGAAGGATCTCATTGATTTCTTTGACGTATTTCCAAGTGTATAGGGCATTAGTTATGTTGCGGTGAGTTGAGAGAACGCCTTTAGGGTTTCCTGTTGATCCCGATGTGTACATGATTGATGCATCGTCTTCCGGCAATACCTTGAAGTCTTTTATTTCCGATTCGCTCAGAGGCATTACATCCTTAATTAAATTGAAGAACTCCGAAGTTGCTGTGTCCTTTTTTTCTGGTTTAATGTTAATTAGTGATAAACCTAGTTGTTCTATATACGGAGCAAGCTGCGCCCGTCTTGGAGAGTCAATAAATACTGTCTTACACCCGCTGTCGATGAACCCAAATTCGAGCTCACGGCCTTGCCACCAGGAATTCATTGGGACAGCAATGGCGCCAACCATTGTTGCTGCCATGTATGCTATGCACCATTCTGCAGAATTCCTAGCACAGATTCCTACTCGGTCGCCTTTAAGGATGTTGTATTGTTCAACTAGAACTCGTCCCATTCTGCTGGCTGCATCAAAAGTTTCACCAAAACTATACCGTTCTTTTTGATATACAAGGAATGTTGTATCCGGTTTTTCAAGGCTTAAACGGTAAACTTCGTATAAATTATTTGGAATGCTGCTAAATACATCTAATTCGTGGCCATTAATAACGGTCTTCTTAGTTTCAAATTCACTCCCGGCGATCTTGTGCTTGAGTGCGATCTCCCTAAGTAAGGTTAAATCATTGATGAGCTGTTCTTCAGTGAGCATTGGGACTTCTTTCTGATTGTGGGTTTATAGATTGTTTTAAATTATACTGTTCTTCTATTCTGACTTAAGTTCGAGCGTAACTTTGCCCATAACACGACGTTCGGTAAACACATTAAAGGCTTCGACGTAATCATCAAAAGAAAAAGATTGCGTAACAATTGGTTTGATTTTTCCCTGTTCGTAAAACGAGAATAAGTCACGAAAATTTTGTTCGTATTCCTCTGGCTCCTCTTTTCGAAATCGCCCTAAAAATACTCCCACCATAGACGAGCCTTTTAGCAGAGAAAGGTTCGCTTTGTACTCAGGTATTCGGCCACTCGCAAAACCTACTACCAAAAGTCTTCCATTCCAATTGATGCATCGACAGGCTTGGTCAAATAAGTCGCCACCAACTGGGTCGTATATAACATCCGCTCCACAACCATTCGTAAGATTATTGACTTTCTCTTTAATCTCTCCGTCCGAGTAATCGAGCAATTCATCAGGAGAAAATTGTTTTATAAAGTTTAGCTTTTCTTCCGAGCTTGCTGCAGCAATTACCCTTGCTCCCATAAGCTTTCCAAGCTCTACAGCTGCTAGCCCCACTCCACCACTAGCACCAAGAACCAGGAGTGTTTCGCGAGGAGCCAATTTCGCTCTCTGTTTGAGCGCGTAGTAAGATGTGGTGTAGACCATAACGAAACTAGCGGCAGTCCTAAAATCCATATTGTCAGGAATTTTGCGAAGAGCTTCCTGTTTTACCCTCACTCTTTCAGCTAAGCCCCCAATTCCAGGCGTTGCCATTACACGATCACCAATCTCAAAGCCGGATAAGGAACTCCCAACTTCAATAACTTTGCCGCCAACCTCTGACCCGGGACTGAATGGCATAGGTGGTTGGAACTGATATTTCCCTTGGATTTGCAATCCATCGGGAAAATTTAATGATGCAGAATAAACTTCGACTATTGCCTCATCTGCTTCGGGCTGGGGGTCTGCCACCTCCTGTATTGAAAGATTTTCGGCGGGCCCATATGTACTGCAAAGAATGGCTTGCATAATAATTTTCCGGAGTAATTTTCTGGTGTAGTTAACTCTTATAACAGATGCTCTAATGATGATCTAATCTTACTGGCAAATCAATTAGGCAGCTTAAAATCTTACTCAGTTGTTGTAACCAGCTTGAAAATGTATATTTGTTGTTAAAATAAAAGATTTTGGTTTCATCATGAATGAAAGTAAACGTAGTGCTTATTTAGAGAGACTCGGTACGAAGCCTTTATACTTAAGGTCCCCTTTGGGGGGTGCTAAAAAGTCGCCTAACTATAGTTTTTCAAAAGACCCAACACCATCTGTGGCAAAAACGCTTCAGGTGTTTCCGAAGGTTGAAACTAATCAGCCAAATATTCCTGCGGAACCCATACTAAGAGAGAGGCCGAATTCCTTCAATGAAAAGAAGTCGAGTAATGAAGATGGGTCAACTCCTGCCTCCTCATTGCGGATGACTTTTCAATATTACTTGATTGATCTGGTGACCCCTGGAAATAGCGGGTCTTCTGTGTTGAGAACATTTGCAGTGCTGAGTGAGATTCCCAGCGATATGGATGAAGAACGAGACTCATTGTTGATGCGAGATACCGGCAGGCTTCTCTTAAACATCTTACGTGCATTAGGCGCGCCGATAAAAAAACTACCTGCTTTGAATAGTTTTGACTGGCCGCTTGATTTTAGTATGGATTCAGAAAAAGAGACCTCTGAAGAAGAAAATGTAAAATCGGCTCTTATAGGATTTTTGCAGCGACAGCACGAGAGGGATCTGTTTGAACATATGCTTTTGTTTGGTGGCGGAAATAGATTGGCCTTTGATGAGAGAGATTTATTATCGTTTTCTCTATGTAAGGTTTACGGACTCCCTGAAATGCTTGCTGTTCCATCACTTAAAAGACAAACTTGGGAAGACCTTCAAGACTTTAGAAAAGCTATTTCTTTGGGAGATAGGGATTGAAATTGATCGACTCCAATTTTCAAGTTGGGACAAGTGATAATCATTTTTTTGCTCGGCCAATGCGAATGAGTGATATAGATTTTGTTGTTAAAAATGAGAAAGCAGCATATCCGTTTCCGTGGACTCGACGGATTTTTACTGATTGCATTCGAGCGGGCTATCAGTGTTGGGTGATGGCAAATAAGAAGAGCATTGTTGCTCATGGAGTACTATCTGTAGCAATTGGAGAATCTCATTTACTCACTTTGTGTGTTCACCCAAGCATTCAGCGTCAGGGGTATGGAAAGAAGGTGCTTCGCTTACTTCTTGAGCGTGCAAAAAATCTGAAGGCTGAAGTGTGTTTTTTAGAAGTTCGACGTTCAAATGCTGGAGCGATTTCTCTGTACGAATCAATGGGATTTAGTATCGTTAGTGAGAGGAAAAACTACTACCCAAACGGAGCAAATAATGAGGACGCATTGATCATGACATGTGAAATTGGCTACGTCCCGTCATAAATCAACCTTTCCAAGTTTTTCTTACTAAAATCAAAACACCGTTACAAATAATGGCAATAACGATGATTAAGATCATCATAACAACCAATGCTGTAAAAATGCTCGTCAGCTCAATAAAATTTATGTCTTGCCAATAGGTAAGTCCTCCCAAGCAAGTGCCACCGATAATCAGTCCTCCAATGGTAGCTCCGGTTTTCTTTCGAACTTTTAGAAGTGAAAAAATCAAACCTATTTCATCCTGGCAGTTGATTTGAGGGAGGTTAGTTTTTTAAAAAAGGTATACTTCGAACCTTCAAAACTTGATAGTTGCCCTCAACAATGAAAGAAGTCTTTTATTCTCATGGTCGCTGCCAACCGTGACCCTTATCTTATCCTGTAAAAGGGGTTCATCAAAGTACCTGACATAAACATTTTCTTTTCTTAATTTTTCATAAATCGTCTTTGCATTAATCTGTATCGGATGGTCAATGGTGCAAAGTAAAAAATTAGTTTCGCTTGGCGAACAAGATATTCCTATTTTTTGAAGGGCTAAAGTAAGTACTTCGCGACTCTGACGTATTTTTCGCCATGTTTCTTCTGAGTATGCTTTTGACTGAAGCGCTGCAGTTGCAAGAACTTGTGCAATCGAATCAGTATTGTAGCTATCACGTGTTTTGGTTGCTAACGGACCAATCAAATCCTTGCAGGCTAGCCCGTACCCGAAGCGTAGTCCCGCGAGTGAGTAGCCTTTGCTCAAGGTGCGTAAAATTATCAAATTGTCATGTCGATGAATAAGTGGAACACAATTGTGTTGTCGATTTGGGTCTACAAAATCAACATAGGCCTCATCGATGACAAGAAGCCCTTGAAATTTCGACGCTATTTTTTCGATTTGCTCAGAGGAAAATAGGTGTCCTGTCGGCGCATGGGGGTTAATTAAAAAAAAAGCCTTTACTTTTTTTTCGTTTAAAAGGGTTCCCAGGTCTTCAGGTAAATTCCACGATTTGGATAAGGCGATCTCAACAAAGTTACAATTTTGAGTTGCAGCCAATACTGGGTAGAGCGAGTATGAAGGTGCTGTAGTCGCAACAGTCTCAGCCGGATCCACATAAGTTGTGATTATAAGTCGTAGAAGTTCGTCGCCTCCATTTGTTGGGATAATATTGTCTATGTGAATATTGTGAAGACGGGCGGCGGTCTCACGAAACTTAGTTGCCATAGGGCTGGGGTAGCGATTTAGTACAGATGTTTGAATATTTGCAAGTGCTTCAGCGACTTGAGGACTTGGAGGGTAAGGGTTTTCATTAGTATTGAGCTTTATTACCGCATCTGAGATTGGTTGCTCACCGAAGTTATAACCCTGCATTTTCAAAATATTTGGACGTTGAAGCGACATTTTTGGTTCGGTGCCAGGCTGATTTATAGAGATAAGCTAACATTATTATAGTACTTGTATGAAAGTATCATAATACTTAGGGCGGCGGAAGGTACGTCCGTAATCGACTGATCCAGCCTTTGATCCACCGTGATTCATTTCGCTCCGTTGGTGAATTAGCTACACGTTGTCTTAACAGCATTTCTCCTGCCTCGACGAAGTCAAGCAATGAAGGTTGTCTCTCTGGAAGCATGTTGAGAAGTTGAAGAAGCCCCCAGCCTTGCTCGTTATATGCTTCACTTTTTAAAACTCCTGCGCCCTTGAAGTGTAGATAGTCAATTAAAGCATACTGGCCGTATGGGGGATGTGCATTAGCTATGGATCGAATTTTGGTTTTCAGTATTTTACGCTCACTAGGCTTCGACTGTTCTAAAATTTTGGGCAGTGTTAATTTAAACCTTTCAAATATAAATTCAACTTGCAGGCTGAAGGTGCTTTGCAATAGCTTCCGAAGATCGGAGAGGTGCAGACTATCAATGTCGGCTAAAAAAGCTTCTCTCGTTTTCCAAGGTGAATTTGGTTGCTTATCGAAGTTTGTAAGTGACGTTGTAGATTGTGGAATATTGCAGTTGGAAATGTCGTTAGGCTGATTTGTACACGACCTATTTGACAATAACCAAAGTGGAAGATCGACTCCAGCCCCTTGCAGGTGTGCCAGTAAAGCCGGAAAAGTTTCCTCAAAAGGGGCTTGTTGACCCGATTGATACCAGATGAAATGACCAATGCCCATTGAAGGAAAGTTCTCACCTTCGTTCCAGCTAGTTAAGCAACGTAATTGGCCGGCACATTCATTAATAAAAATTCTTTGGCCGAGCCAATCGAGTTGTTCTTTATTGAGGGCACTGACGAGGTTGCTTGCGTGCGTAGCAAAGCTAGTCAGGAGACAAGCGACTAAAATCAGAGAGAATGTCGAGTGCTTAAGGGATACAGATGGTTTCATCGTTTCGGCTTTGTTGTAATTTCGAGCAAATAGATCATCGGTCTAAGGGAGAGTATATCAAGTTATCTAAATTTGATCTGTTATAAATCAATCATCGTTGGGCGCTCGAACTAAAGAAGACGCATTTTTGAAGGCGGCATTGTCTATTTTGTCGAAAAGGAATTGCGGTATACTCCTGATGTTGGACGTATAACAGTCTCCGTTTCCGAGTTGTTTTTCAATGGTGAGGGTGGCTCGGTACGTGGGTCTAACGCTAATGCAGACGAAAAAAGCCTGACTCAGCTAATAATTAATGAACGTATGGTTTTAAACGAGGAAAAAACCCAATAAAAACATTGGTTAGCGAGCGCTTGAGTTTTGGAATCTTTTTTATGTCGGGTTTTTATGCACAAAAATTGAGTGACTTGCTAAAAAACACTATAAAAGTAGAGTTTTTTTTTGAGACAAGGTAAAAAAACGAAATAAGCATATGATTTTATTAGTTTTATACGATTGGTTAAAAATTAATCAATTTGTTATGGCTTTACTATTTTGAATGCGTTTGGCGCGATTTTGAGAGTTTGTGCACAAACTTATCCACAGTTTCTGTGGATATCAACAGCCGGTTTTGCTGATCGTGTGGAAGATAATGATTTATTGCGATCTAACCAAATTAATGTAAGTTTTGTTGAGGATTAGTCTTATTTTCTTCTTTGGCTCGTGAAGCTGTTTATACTGGGGTCGTTGGGGGTAATGAGATACAATATCAAAAAATAGAGACCGTTGAGATTTATGATTGAGTTAAGTGCGAGTGTGCCATTCCTGTGGCGTCTGGGTATTGAGAGCAAAGACGGCTATTGTTCGGTAGCAATGGTAATTCCGTGCCCCTCGGAAGCAGAAATCGAGGACCTGACAATTGAAACAAATGTTCTTAGCCTGGCATCCGACAGTGACCGCGCGGAGCAAGAGGAAACGCTTGAGTGGAATGAGGATGATACAAATTTGTTTTTGAAGTTAGTAAATGAACGAAAGAAGGAGCTCGGGGAGAGGGTAGGCGACTCAATAAAGCTCGATCTCAGTGATCCTGTTATGATCGATATAATAGACATAGTAGCCGCTGCAGGTTTTGGCGTTGCGTTTGCGTCGCATGGTTTATTGATTCCGACAGAAGGTTGTGACCCAGTTCGTCAAATAGAAGTTGGAGGAAAGGTTTCTTTGCGGACAGTGCTCGGTTTTATATTAGCTGTTATCGTAGAAATAGAAGATAGTGATGTCGTGTGCGTGGTATTGGAAGAATTGGATATACGAACGGCCGGCGAGGCCGCAATTGGCTTGGATCGCGTTTGCGTACATGACTTGTTGCTCGTGAAGCGCGGAGATATTTTGAGTTCAGAATTTGCAGAACGAAGCTCTCGCCCGAGCGATAGCGCATTGCACTAGGAAATCGCCACAATAGAACTCGCTTCAGAAGCTAATACTGCGCGGTATCTCAGAGTCTCTGATTAAATCGTTTCCCAACAAGGGCAGCAGCAATATTTATTTTTTGAATGTCTATCGAGCCTCCTGCAATACCCCAGCCCCAGGCATCTCTCATTTTCTGCTCCAAAGGGAACTCTTTGGAATAACCGTACCCGCCCATTAGCTGCATCGCTTTTCCAGTCACATTTCTAGCGGTTTCATTGGCAAAACATTTAGCAACTGAGCTTTCAGCCACTGATGGTAAATCAGAGGCCGCGTTAACAACGGCTCGATATAAAAGAAGGCGAGCTGCATCAATTTGCATTTTCATTTCCGCTATTTGAAGTTGCACGGCCTGGAACTCGATGAGAGGTTTTCCAAATTGTTTTCGTTCTCTGACGTATGCGAGCACAAAATCAAAAGCTGATTGACCCACGGCCAATGACATGGTGGTGTTTCCGCAACGCTCTAAATCAAAAGCATCCATAAGCTTGCTAAATCCTCCTGCTGAAACAAGGATATCGGAGGTAGGTACTTTGACGTTATCAAAATACATATCAGCACTGTAAACGCCCCGGAAACCCATGTGATGATCTCTTTTTCCAAAACTAAATCCTGGCGCCCCCTTATGAACCAATACTGCACCGATGCCTTTGGCTCCTGGACTTTCGTCTAGCCTGCAATAAACTACGTAGGCCTCTGAGTGTCCTGCACCGGAGCACCATCGTTTTGTTCCGTTTAAAATGATCTTGTCACCCTCTATTCGACCGTTAGTTTTTAAGTCGGTAAGGGCTGATCCAGCCTCCGGTTCTGACATGGACACTGCCACGACCATATCTCCGCTGCAAACTTTTGGAATTACTGATTCCTTCATTTGATCTGTTCCAAAATGTGCTATCGCTAAGGTCGGGCCGAAACAGGACTCAAATATAGGGAAGGCCACTCCGATCGAAATTTTGGCTACTTCTTCCAGAACTATCACAGCATCTAAGTGACTTAGCCCGCCGCCACCGTATTGCGAAGGCAAGTTTATACCTAAGTAGCCAAGCTCGCCGAAGCGCTGTTTCAGAGCTAGTGAGGGCGGTTGATCGTCCCGCTCAATTTCAATCGCTACCTTCGGGAGTTCATTTTGTGCAAATTTGCGAACAGATATTTGGAGAGCTTGTTGCTCTGGGGTCAGTGTAAAGTTCAAAGTTTCATTCCCCGCAGTTTATTTTCAATACGAAGCATCAAGGCAAAAATGGTAATTAGGAATTATAAAAGCGATGAGCCTGTTTACTTGAAGTTCAATGTCTGTCTGTGCATTGTGCTATACTGCTCGATTGTAACCTTGTTTTAAACTTATGTAATCTCATACAGGTGCTTTTGCAGCCTATTAGCTTCAAGTAATAAAGCCATGAATTCAGACCAGCTCCAAGACGAAATTCAACGTCGTCGCGTTCTAGCCATCATTTCTCATCCAGATGCCGGAAAAACAACTATTACAGAGAAGCTTATTCTGCTCGGTAAGCTGATTCAAGTCGCCGGTACTGTTAAAGGTAAAAAGGCAGATCGCCACGCTACTTCAGATTGGATGGCGATGGAGAAACAACGCGGCATCTCGGTTACCTCGTCAGTTATGCAGTTTCCTTATTCCAATTCTGTTGTGAACTTATTAGATACGCCTGGGCATGAAGACTTTTCTGAGGATACTTATCGAGTATTAACGGCCGTTGATTCAGCGCTCATGGTAGTGGATGGCGCCAAAGGAGTTGAAGCTCGTACGATTAAGCTCATGGATGTATGTCGGTTAAGAGATACGCCGATCTTTACTTTCGTCAACAAGCTTGATCGGGATATACGCGACGCTATCGATGTGTTGGATGAAATAGAAACGGTTCTGCAGATTAAGTGCGCCCCTATCAATTGGCCACTCGGGATGGGGAAACAATTTAAGGGCGTTTATAACTTTCTGACGGACACGATCCATGTTTACCAGCAAGGGCTCGGCGACAAGCTTTCTGCTACGAAAATTATACGGGGAATACACGGCTCTGAGGCAAAGGCGTTGCTTGGGAGCTATGCCGATGACTTTATCGAAGAAATAGAGTTAGTCCAGGGAGCAAGTCATGGTTTTGATTTAGATGCATATCTTGAGGGCAAATTGACGCCAGTATATTTTGGAACTGCTTTAGGTAACTTTGGAATCCGTGAAATGCTCGATGATTTTGTGAAATGGGCACCGGCACCGCAAGACCGCATCACGAATATGCGCGCGGTCAAAGCGACTGAACCCGCGTTTAGCGGGTTTGTTTTTAAGATACAGGCGAATATGGACCCGAAGCACAGGGACCGCATTGCTTTTATGCGGATTTGCTCCGGAGAGTACTCGAAAGGTATGAAAATGCGTCATGCGCGTTTAAAAAAAGACATTAAGGTAGCAGATGCAGTAACTTTTTTTGCTGGCGACAGAGAGCAAGCTGATGGAGCTGTGTCGGGCGATATTATCGGTTTGCATAATCATGGCACCATCCAGATAGGTGATACGTTTACCGCTGGTGAGGAATTAAAGTTTCGCGGCATTCCTCATTTCGCACCAGAGTTGTTCAGGCGCATTCGTCTTAAGGATCCGCTGAAGTTGAAGCAGCTTCAAAAAGGATTAGCTCAGCTTTCAGAGGAGGGGTCGACACAGCTTTTTATGCCTTTTAAGAACAACGATTTAATCGTAGGAGCGATAGGGATGTTGCAATTCGATGTAGTAGCTTATCGTTTAAAGGACGAGTACAAAGTTGATGCTATTTATGAACCGGTAACTTTGTATTCGGCGCGATGGATAGACTCCGAGGATGAAAAAATCATAGCTGAATTCAGAAAAAAAGCTGCGGACAATCTAGCCCTCGACTCAGGCGGTTATTTAACCTACTTGGCTCCGACTAGAGTTAACTTGAGCTTAATTGAGGAGCGGTGGCCAGATATTGGCTTTTCTTCAACGCGGGAACATTGAATGAACTTTGGTCAATATTTTGAAATTTAGTATAAGTGCGACCGACGCAAAAGCGAGGCGCGGTAGGCTGAGCTTGCTTTCAGGAGTGGTTGAGACCCCAGCTTTCATGCCAGTCGGTACATATGGAAGCGTTAAAGGATTGACGCCAGATCAGGTCAAGCAAACCGGCGCCGATGTCGTCTTGGGCAATACCTTTCACTTGATGTTGCGGCCAGGTACAGATGTAGTGGAGCAACAAGGTGGCTTGCACAAATTCATTAACTGGTCTGGACCTATCCTCACTGACTCAGGTGGGTTTCAAGTTTTTAGCCTTGGAGAGATGCGTAAAATTTCTGAGAAAGGAGTCACCTTCAGATCGCCGGTAGATGGCGCAGAGATTTTCCTTGGTCCGGAGGATGCTATAAAAGTCCAGCATCGATTAGGATCAGACGTCGTCATGGTCTTTGATGAGTGCACGCCATACCCAGCTACCGCGCAGGAGGCAAAAAAATCCATGGAGCTATCCATGCGGTGGGCTAAGCGTTGTCGTTCTGCGCATGGCAACAGCGAGGCGGCGTTGTTTGGAATTGTGCAGGGTGGGATGTTCAAAGAATTGCGCGACGAGTCTTTGCAGAGGCTTATCGAAATTGGTTTTGATGGGTATGCGCTGGGTGGCCTGTCAGTCGGAGAGCCGAAGGATCAAATGAGAAAAATTGTGAACTACTGCGGAGAAAGAATGCCCTCTGAGAAACCCCGATATTTAATGGGCGTTGGCACTCCACAGGACATTGTTTATGCTGTTTCTCAAGGTATAGATATGTTTGACTGCGTTATGCCAACCAGAAATGCACGCAACGGGCATATTTTTACCTCTCAAGGTTTGTTGAGATTACGTAATAAGCGCTATCGAAACGACGGTAAACCCCTTGATGTAAATTGCAACTGTTACACTTGCAAAAATTTTTCTCGAGCTTATCTTCATCATCTTGACAAATGTAAGGAAATGCTTGGCGCTCAACTCAACACAATTCACAATCTTTCTTATTACCAAAGCTTGATGTCCGGTTTGCGCGGAGCTATAGAAAAAGGTAGATTGACGGCCTTTGTGAATGAGTTCTTGGCGGACCAAAACCAGTTAAGTGAGGCCGGTTCTTAGGTCTGCTTCTTGGCTGGTTGCAGAAAGCCTCGTCGCTATTCGGTTCGAAGGTTAAGTCTTCGCAGGTTCGGGATTTTCGCAAAAGTGTTTTATTAAGGTTTATTAAGTTTTTGACTAACTACAATCCATCGAGAAGTTTGCTCGATAAATAAACGAGGTTGATGATGAATTTTTTATTTCCGATAGCGTACGCTCAAACAACTCAGGGTGAACCAAATGTGATGAGTACCTTTCTTCTTTTCGGAGGCATGTTTTTGCTAATGTATCTACTTATTATTCGCCCTCAATCGAAGCGTGCGAAAGAGCATAAAGCGCTTGTAACTTCGATAACTAAGGGTGATGAGGTATTAACTTCAGGGGGTATTTTAGGGAGAGTGACTCGCGTCTCAGACGACTACTTGGCGATTGAAGTTGCAGACGGAATGGAGCTGAAAGTCCAAAAAGTTGCTGTCGCTACTGCACTTCCCAAAGGTACACTCGCCAACATTTAGTGATTGTAGATACAAGAGTTCCGGTGAGTATCATTCCTAAACTAATCAATCCAAAGGAAGGGCTTCAAGCTCAACAAAAGTTATGCTGAATAAGTACCCTATGTGGAAGAATCTTCTCGTCCTTTTAATCGTTTTGCTCGGATTCGTTTATGCCATTCCAAACCTATATCCGGATGATGAAGCGGTCCAAGTTAATAGTGAGCTCGGCCTAATAACTGAAATAGATCTCGAGCGTGCAACGACCGCACTTGAGGCAGCGCAGCTAGACTTTTTTGGTGCGAATATCAATGACAATGGTTTACTTTTACGATTCTCAAGTGTTGAGGAGCAGTTACGCGGTAAAACAGCTTTGGAGGAAGCATTTGGACAAAATTACATCGTCGCTTTAAATCTAGCACCGACGACCCCGAATTGGCTACAGGCAATTGGCGCAGGAAAAATGAACCTTGGATTGGATTTGCAAGGTGGTGTGCATTTTTTGATGGAAGTTGATATGGAGTCTGCGGTGGAGCGAAGAATGCGCGACAATTTGAGCAATATTCGTACTATTTTAAGAGAGGAGCGTATTCGCTCTCGAGGCCTCACCCTCAACACGAGCACTCATCTTCAAGCGAGGTTTGCCAGCGCTAGCGAGCGAAGCGAGGCAAGATCGGCACTCGTTACAAACTTTCCAGATTTGCAGTTCCAAAACAACGAGCAAGGTGATTTTTTTGTACTCGATCTTCGATTGCCCGAAGAAGCTATTGTCCAGATTCAGAGAGACACTTTGGCGGCGAATAGGACGACCCTTTTGAATCGGGTTGATGCCCTTGGCGTGTCAGAACCAACTGTTCAGCAGCAAGGCGCAGATCGAATAGTGGTCGAATTGCCTGGAGTTCAGGACCCTGCTCAGGCTATTCGTATTTTACAAAGAATTGCGACCTTGGAGTTTCATCTTGAAGCGGGCCTCGGTGCTTCCAGCCTTTCTTATGAAGTTTTTGATTATCTTGGACAGCAGATTAGCGTCGATAACGACGTTATTTTACAAGGTGATCGTATTAGTAATGTTCGTTCTTCTTTGGACCAAAATGGTTTGCCTCAGGTACAGATTAGTCTCGATGCGCAAGGCGGAAACCAAATGAATCGCGTGACTCGTGACAATGTAGGCCGATTGATGGACATACTTCTGATTGAAACTAAGTCAAGAAACGTCGAGAGCTTTGATGAATCAGGAAATCCGGTGGAACAAGCCGAGTTTTATGAGGAAAAAAGATTAATCAGTCATGCAAGAATAAATTCTGCACTAGGTCGTCAATTCGTCATTACGGGACTGTCAACTCGGGAAGCAAATGACCTGTCTCTACTAATCAGCTCAGGTTCTTTAGCTGCTCCGATGACTATTGTCGAACAATCGGTTATCGGTCCATCGATGGGCCAAGATAATCTGAACAAAGGTTTGCTTGGAGTTCAGGTTGCAGCCTTTGCGGTTATTCTATTTATGATTGGGTATTATCGAATCTTTGGGCTTGCCGCAAACCTTGCGCTGGTTATGAATATCCTTCTTATCTTTGCAATTATGTCATCTATTATCCCTGCAACGTTAACTCTTCCTGGCATAGTAGGAATAGTACTAACTGTGGGCATGGCTGTTGATGCAAACGTTTTAATTTTTACAAGAGTCCGAGAAGAGATTGCCGATGGAAGTCCTCCTCAACGGGCGATTGACAGTGGTTACGATCGAGCATTTACAACGATCCTTGATGCAAACCTTACGACTTTTCTGGTCGCGATGGTCTTGTTTGCTATTGGCTCTGGACCCGTAAAGGGCTTTGCAATTACATTGATGATTGGAATTATAACCTCAGTATTTACGGCCGTTGTTGGCACGAGGGCGTTGGTCAATGTTATTTATGGGGGACGAAATGTTAAACAGCTCTCGATTGGTGGCGTCTCGACTTTGCCTGCGGAGCAAAAAATATCATGACTAAAATGAATTTCAATTTTATGGGTTATCGGCGTATTACTGCATTGGTGTCTTCTGTTTTTGTCTTGATATCAGTAATCTCTCTCTTTGCTCGTGGCTTGGATTTAGGATTAGATTTCACGAGTGGTACATCAGTCCGTCTTAGTTTTGCGCAGTCGGTCAATATCAATGACATTAACTCAAAACTGGTTTCGGCTGGTTATGAAGAGGCTGTCGTAGTTAGCTTTGGTTCTGATCGAGATATTCGTGTGATTCTCGGTGTGGATGAATCCATTGAGCAAGAAGATCAAGCGAGTCAAGCGGTCGAGGTCGGCGAGCGAATCGCTGCGTTGTTGCAGAGCGATAATCAGTCGGAGGTAGTACTCCTCGGTTCGGATTATGTTAGTGCAAAAGTTGGTACAGAGCTCGCAGAGCAGGGTGGGCTTGGTATGCTCGTAGCGCTTGCAATAATCACGGTGTATATAGCAATAAGATTTCAATTTAAGTTCTCGGTTGGAGCAGTGGTTGCTCTTGGTCATGATTTAGTTATTACACTGGGTATTTTTTCTCTTACTGGTATGGAGTTTAATCTCAACACGCTCGCGGCGATGCTTGCAATAATTGGCTATTCGCTAAACGACACAATAGTGGTGTCAGACCGAATTAGAGAAAATTTTCGCAGGATGCGAAAAGGATCACCGCTTGAAATGGTAAATGCCTCCCTCAATCAAACCTTCAGTCGCACAATCGTGACTTCGTTTACAACACTGTTGGTGTTGTTTTCAATTCTTCTTGTGGGAGGTGATAGTACTGAGGGTTTTGCTATTGCTCTTATCATTGGTGTGTTGATTGGCACATACTCTTCAATTTACGTTGCGTCTAATGTTATTTTGTTAATGAATGTCACCAGAGAGGACCTCATGCTTCCCATCAAAGAAGACCCTGAACTTGACGATATACCCTAGACTGGGTTTGTTAAATGGGCTGGTAATTGTTTCAATCTGGGTTGTATGATTTAAAAGTCGGTAATTTTTCCTTTTTATAATGGTGCTTGTATCAAGTCTTTTAATGTTACTCGTTCAATACTCCACAGATATCAACGTTTGGTTGTTTTACTTTTTTTGCTTGTTTGTGTTTTTCCAATTAATGCGCAAACAAATTCGGAGCTTTTCCCTAGGCCTGTATCTCTCGAAATTGCAGTAAATTTTTGGATACGTGTTTACACAGAAGTCGACACCAGTAATGGTTTCTTGCACGACTCTGAAAACTTGTCGATCATATATGCCCGACTTGATCAAGATCGACGAGCAATTGAGTCGCGTCGAAAATCAGTAGAACAAGATCTTATTGTTCTTGGATCAGGCAAACGAATCGATTTGACTGCTAGTCAAGAGAGAATTCTCGCGCTTTGGCCCGACAACGTGAGTAACCGGAGGCTTCGTGAAGCAGCGGATCATGTGCGCTGGCAGCTTGGCCAGTCTGATGCATTTTTGGCAGGTTTAGAGCGCTCCGGTGCCTATCGAGAGCATATCAGGGACGTAATAAGGAATAAGAACTTACCACCAGAACTTGCTGTACTCCCTCATGTTGAGTCATCTTTTAATCCAGGTGCATATTCATCAGCTGCCGCGGCAGGCATGTGGCAATTCACTCGGGTAACCGGTCAGCGTTTTATGCGTATTGATCACATTGTAGATGAGCGAATGGATCCTTATATCGCTGCAGATGCCGCGATGAGTCTACTGGAATATAACTATCGCGCGCTGGGAGCATGGCCTCTCGCGCTGACAGCTTATAATCATGGGGCTGGTGGAATTTCGCGTGCAGTAAGAGACACTGGCACCACAGCGATTGATGTCATTGTGGCTGACTATAAAGGTCCACGTTTTGGTTTTGCGTCTCGAAATTTCTATGCTCAGTTTCTGGCAGTTAATGACGTTGAACAAAATGCGGAACGATATTTTGGGCGAATTAATTTTGCTCGACGACCTGATTATGTTGAGGTGCGAACAGACGCGTTTATAGATGCTAAAGTATTTGCTGATTCTATTGGAATTAGCTTAGATCGCTTACGTAGAGATAACCCCGCACTACGTACTGTTGTTTGGGATGGAGTGAAACGAATTCCTCGGGGATTCAGATTAAAACTGCCCGCATCGCAATTTTCATCAGATAGTCAGTTGCTAGCGAGGATTGATCAAGATTTTAAATACCCAGTTCAAACGCCAGATATTTCATATGAAGTCGAACGAGGAGATAGTCTATCAGTAATTGCTGAGCGGTTTAACACAACTGTTGGTCAATTAGTATCTCTTAATCAGTTGCGAAGTAGGAATAGCATTCAAATTGGTCAGAGGCTTTTGCTGCCCCAGTCAGAAGCTCAAGCCGCAAGAATTGTGGTTTCTGATGAAGGAATCTATACAATCACTCGCGGGGATACTATTTCAACTATTGCGAGGCGATTTAATGTAAATGCCGGTGAGCTGCTGAGATTAAATGGGGTCGCAGATGCTCGTTTGATTTATCCGGGACAAGAGTTAAAGTTACCTGGGTTGTTCGATCAGGATGCGCAATCGGTCGAAGTTTCGGCAATAGCCAGTAGTACCCCAGTCAAAGCTGAAGATACAATTAACGAACCGGACGCGAGAATTCAAGACATTGCAGCAGTCCAAAACAGTCGGACAGGTGCAGCTGTAAGGGAGAAGGTGGCACCAAGTCTAAGTTCTCAATTGGCCTTAGTTGAAACTCCGGAAATAGAAGAGGGGGTTGCAACAACGGGCGGTCGGAGAAACGAGATGATGGAGATTAGGCCTGAGGCGGGCAGCGCACCCGTTGGCTTAGAACTCGATAATCAGCCCGTTCTTCCTAATGAGGGTCTTGATCCTGATCAAGATGAGATTGCGCAAAATGGTGCGAGTGACCAGATTAGTGTTGCTGAGAGCGAAGCAATAGCACTTGAATCTGATATTGAAATTTTACCGACTGAGACTCAATTAGCCGAATTTTTAGCGGCTGATCCCTCGGATTATTCGGTGGCGTCGAACGGGTCAATCGAAGCACAAGCATCAGAGACTCTTGGTCACTTTGCGGATTGGTTAGACATAAGAGCGTGGGACATCCGAAGACTCAATAATATGGCATATCGCGACCCGGTGATTATTGGTAAGCGACTTAGCTTGAACTTCGACAAGGTATCTCGCGCAGATTTTGAACGCCGTCGCCGTGATTTTCACTTTAATATGCAGCGTGAATTTTTTGCTACTTACCGCATACAGGATGTTGAGGAGTACGAGATTAGGCGGGGTGACAACATTAGCCGGATAGCTCGCAGTCGATATTCGGCACCACTTTGGTTAATACGTCAATACAACCCAGAAATTGACTTCAATCGTATACGCGTCGGCCAAAAGGTTGTTTTTCCAGTACTCTCTACAACTGAATTATAGAACGTATTTGTTAGCCGTATATCTTATCGGTGGTGAGTGCGCTCGAGTACGCCTTTACTTTGGCTCATATCTAAGATTTCGGTAATGTTACTTTCTACATCCTCCACGGAGGCTTTAAGTCCTAAATCCACTCCCTCATTTTCTCGAACGTCAGCAGAGTAATAACGCCCGCCCGCTGCCTGAATTATGCGGCCATTTGGCGCTTTTTCTGAGCAAAGATAAACCACCGCTGGAGTGATGAGTTCAGGGGCTAAACGTTCTGAACTTCCTTCGAACCCGGGAAGATTCTCTGTCATGCGTGTTGACGCAATTGGAGCGATAGAATTGGTAAAGATATTATACTTTGCCCCTTCTAATCGGAGCGTATTCATGAGCCCGACTAAGCCAAGTTTTGCAGCTCCGTAATTGCTTTGACCGAAGTTGCCAAACAGTCCAGATGTTGAGGTTGTCATTACTATTCGGCCATAACCTTGATTAACCATTATTGGCCAGATGCATTTGGTGCAGTTCGCACTCCCGTTTAGGTGGACATCGAGCACGGTGTGCCAATTTTCCATCTCTAATTTTGAAAAAGTTTTATCTCTGAGTATGCCTGCGTTATTGACTAAAGCGTCGATCCGTCCCCACTTTGACATAACCTCATCGACCATCTTCTGCACTGAGTTCATATCGGTAACAGAAGCGCCATTTGCGATTGCCGTACCGCCGCTGTCTGTGATCTCTTGGGCTACGCTGTCCGCTGCAGAGAGGGACCCTCCACTTCCATCAACGCTGCCTCCTAAGTCGTTCACAACAACCTTTGCGCCCCTTTTACCAAGTTCCAAGGCATGCTGACGTCCCAGGCCGCCTCCGGCTCCAGTTACGATAACGACTTGATCATCAAAGCGAATGTTCATAATTTTCCTCTGTTGTGTGCGAGAATTGCAGGATAGAAATTTCTGTAGATTTTATTCGTTCATTACGGATGGTGCAAATTTTACAGTAGAGAAGAATAAAATGAGGCGGCAATCAAGACATATTGATCATTATGGGCTACGATAATTTTTGATTTTTTCAGTGCGAGAACGATGTAATGAGTAAGTTGAAAGAAAAGCGGGTCGCAGAGAAGTCCCATCCGGCAACTAGAAATAGCGAGCATCCCCGAGCTGGCATGGAGGAGATCGTTCCAACGCCTGCGGCAACAGTGATGCTTGTTCGGCAGGTTGATCTAATAGAAGTTTTATTATTACGGCGGAACAATCAATTAGTTTTTCATGGAGGGCACTGGGTTTTTCCTGGTGGTCGAATTGATGCTGAGGATTACGCTCACAGTCCTGAAGGCTTGGAATACCAAGCAGCAATTGCAGCTGCAGTGAGAGAAACTAAAGAAGAAGCTGATCTTGATATAAATCCCGATAAATTGATTCACATCGCTCATTGGACTACTCCCCCAGAGTTGCCACGACGTTTTTGTACGTGGTTTTTTGTTTGCGAAGTAGAGGCTGATTCGAATGTGGCGGTTGATAACGCTGAAATCCATGATTATCAGTGGATTAATCCTAAACACGCATTGATAGAAGCGAAAGCTGGAAATATTGTGCTCCCTCAACCTACCGCCGCGACGCTACGTTCGTTTGAGGACCACAATTCAGTTGATCAATTGTTATCCTCAGCGCGGTCACAGAGCGTACATGTTTTCCCTGCGGACTCACCTTATTACAATCCCGACGTCATGGGACTTTTAAATGGTTAATTAATTTATCTGATCCTGAGGCTCACTTGATTTTTACGTGGCGTTAGTGGGATAGTGAGGCTAAGTTAAGGTAGTCAGCGTTTGTTAAGATAAGACGTTAGAGGGTCGTTTTTTTATATTTTTTTGTGTAAAACATAATCAGGTTTTTAGTTTCGCATGTCTTCTTCCAATTTTAATAGCTTAAAACTTACTCTGAATGCGCTGCGTCGCCGGCGAAATTTGCTTCTTTTCATTCGATTCTTCAGTATTTTTTGTGTTTGTGCCTCGGGATTGTTCTTGGGTGCGTCCGGCGTAATATATGCAGTGTCGCCGGATAAATTATTAAGCCTTCTGATAACTCTTCTTTTCCTAATTGCCTTGGGCCTTGTTTTGTGGAGGCTCGTGGCTGCACTTTTTCGCAGTCAAGGAAACGATTTGCGTCTTGCGCACTACGTTGAAGATCGCTTCCCTGACCTAGAACAGAGACTTTTAACTTCACTTGAGTTTAGTGATGAGGATCTTGGTAATCATCAAAAAGGAGTCTCATCCCAATTTGTTCGGCAGCTTTGGAAAGATGCTGAGCAACATGTGGCAATGCATAAGTCAAAAGTCGAGTCCACTGAGCCGTTTAGAGAGAGTGGAATAGCTTTTGCGACGGCGGTAGCTAGCTTGTTGGTTTGCGTGCTTTTGTCTAACTCATCGGAGAATTGGAAAAAAGCAAGCTTAGCTGTTGTATGGCCTTTCGATTCGTCAGCCGTTGCCTCTGTTGAACAGATTGTTTTACCGCTAGAAATTTCGGTTGAGCCGGGTGATGTTAGGCAGCAACGCGGTGATGACTTAACTGTTTTGGTTCGAATAATGAACTCTGAGCCGAATGCTGTAAATTTAAGGCTGCAGCAGGATCGCGTTAATTGGGTTGATTTTCCAATGACGCTGGAGAGCTCGGAGGGCGGGATATTAACTTACAGCTATTATTTTTCCGGTGTTGAGGAGAGTGGGACATACTACATCAGCTTCAACGATATGGGAGACCAAACCTCACGTGAGTATGCTATTGATGTTTATGAGTTGCCTCGCGTAGAGCAGATTGATGTTGCTTTCAGCTACCCTCAATACACGGGCTTGGAAGATAAGGTTCAGGAAGATAATGGAGATATATTCGCTCCCGAAGGTACTAAACTAGATCTGACTTTTTCTTTTAACAAATCAATTGATGTAGCTGTGGTCGAGTTTGTGGTTGCTGAGGCGAGTCGACCAATGGGCCAGAACGAGAATGAAGAATATCCGGACTTGCAAATAGAAATTGATCCTGGGGGACTGACCGGTAGCGCTCAGTTTATCGCTCTTGTTGATGGCCTTTATAGGGTGACAGCGACAGACAGAGAGGCTTTGGATAGTGGCAAGGGTTTTGAATATTTTATTAGGGTAAAGAAAGACCAGCCTCCTTCACTTGAGCTTTTAAACCCAGGCCGTGATCAGGAAGTTATGCCGTTGGAAGAAGTTGGTTTGCGGGTCGATGCAATAGATGATTACGGGTTGAGTGAGTTTACATTTAATTATAGTGTGGCTGGGGGGCGGGAAGTCGCGGTTGATTTTTTGCAGCAGACCCAATCGAGTCGTGTTGAAGGAGCTGAGCTGCTCTACTTGGAGGAGCTTGATGTTGAACCGGGAGACTTCATCAGCTACCACTTTGAGATTGCTGACAACAACGGGTTAATAGGACCCACTAAAATAATTTCCGACATTTATTTTTTGCAGGTCGTGCCGACTGATCAAGAGTTTCGTCGTGCACAGCAGCAAGGTGGAGGCGGCGGGGGAGGACAAGGTGCCGAGAGTAGTGCTTTGGTAACGATACAAAAGGATGTTATCTCGGCGACATGGAAGTTAAGAAATAGACAGGATACCGCAGAACCTCAAAATTTTTCTGATGACGCAAAGATTATTTCGGAGTCGCAGCGTGAAGCTACCGGTCGCGTAAGAATGTCGATAGATCGATTGTCTGAAAGGCTTAGTTTTTCAGATGACAGCTATGACAGCGCGGTTGAAAACCTATCTCTAGCGATCGAGCAAATGAATATAGCTGCAGGCGAGCTTGACTTAGAACAAGTAACCAGCGCACTGCGTCCAGAGCAATTAGCTTTGCAGTATATTTTAAAGGCCGAGGCAAATATTAATCGAACTGATATCAGTATGCAGCAAAGCGGCAGTGGTGGCAGTGGCGGTGGCGCGCAGCAGGAGCGAGAGGACTTACGAGAGCTCTTTGAGATGGAACTTGGTCAGTTAGAAAATAGATATGAGACTCCCCAAAGCCGCAGTGGTCCAAGCGCTGGAGCGCCGGAGGAAAATGATAAATTGGAGGAGCTTGCTCGTCGTCAGGAGAGTCTCACAAAAGCGCAACGTAATTTGTCTCGTCGTGGAGAGCAGCTTTCGGAGGAGCAAAAGCGCAGAGAACTTGAACGTCTTAGACGACAGCAAGAACAGTTGAGTAATGAGGTGGACCTATTAGCCCGAGCAATGTCAGACCGAAATACTCGGCAAAATCAGTCGGAAGCGGAGTCGCGTGACGGAAGTCGTGGAGAGGCGGGGAGTGAGAATCTCTCTCAAGCTCGCGAGCCTCGTTCCGTTGGCGGGCGTTCGGGCTCACTGCAGAGAGCTGCGGATCAAATGAGAGATGCAGCGCAGAGCGATAGCGCATCACTTGCAGCAGCTCGAAGTCAGAAGGCGCTGGAGAGTCTGCGTCAGCAGCAACGTGAACTCCAAGACAATGGGAATAGATCGATTGAACAAGTCGCTCGCAACTTGGCAGGCCTTGGGGGGGATCTGCTCCAAAAACAAAGAGCTTTGCAAGAAGAGCTTTCTGAGTTGATTCAGAGCCAAGGTTTGGGGCAAACAAGGCGAGAGGCTAGCCGTGACTCTGAACTGCAATCTGTCACTAACTCGCAACAGCAGCAGCAGAGGGATCTCGACGATATCGAGGACATGCTTCGTGCAGTAATAGCGAGAGGCAATGCTGATGATCAACGTCTATTATCTCGCGCCCAGTCAGCAGTTAGGGATTTAAGGCCCATCCGCGATGATATGCAAACGAGTAATCGAGTGCTTCGAAATGGTATGGCAAGTCTCGCCGCTGATATGGAGGCTGAACTTGAGGAGAAAATTGAATCGTTTGCGCAATCTCTCGCTGAGCTTGATCCGAGAGTAACGGGGCAAAATCCAAGTAAGGCAATTTCAGACGATGCCGAATTATTGCAGGCTGTTGTGACGGATTTGGAGGAAAAGGTCGCCCTTTATAGTGCTGACTCTCTCTCGGACAATAGTCAAGACAATACAAATCAACCCTCTTTATCGGATATGCGTGATCAGTTGGCTCAGGCGCAACGTCTTGCAGAAAACCTCTCTCGACAGTTAACTCAGCAGTCACAAAACAGTGGTGTTGGCGGGGTGCAACAGCGCAATGGCAATGAAGAATTAGGGAATGCACGCTCTGTTCGTCAGGAACTCACAAGGTCTGAGATAGAGGATTTTCTTGCGCAGCCTGAATTATTGCGAGCATTGATAGATCCGATAGTTCAACTTTCGGGCGCCTTACGTGCGCGAGCTGAGTTGGAGAGTGTTGGTGAAAAACTTTTCCTAGAATTGGATCAAGCGGTTCCGACAGAATATCGCGACCTTGTAAAAGAATACTACAAGGCGCTCTCGGAAGTTGAACCGAGCGAGACGGGCGCTTTTTAGTCTTTAATTCTATTGGTTCTCAAAATATGGGCGACATGCAAGGCAGTATATTTTCAGCGGTGGCCAGGGGCGAAGTAGCGTTCGCTTACGAAATTCCTCCATGGCTATTTTTTGTTGTAGCGATAAGCGTCATTGGTATTGTCTGGATCGCCTATGGCGCGACTACTCGGTCTTTGCCCTCGGCTTGGCGCATCGGATTGACTGCGTTGCGTTCAAGTACTCTTTTGCTCCTTTGTTTGCTTCTCCTGCGTCCAGTTTTGAATGACATGGAGCTGGCTCAGCAGGAAACCTATCTGGCCGTTCTTATCGATGATTCTCAAAGCATGGATATTCGAGACATGCCTGAAGGCGTCTCAAGACATGAGGCCTTGCAAGAATATTTTTCTGAAGGAACTGGTATCTTAGATGGTCTTAAAGAAGATTTTCAGACGAGAATTTTTAGTTTTGATCGCTCCGCAAAAAGGGTTTCAAGCCTCGAGGAATTAGAGCAGTTAGGAGAAGAGACATCCATTGGGGGTGCGTTGAATGACGTCGCAATTCAGCTCGGTGGTTTGCCTTTGGCGGGAGTTGTCTTAATTAGTGATGGTAATGACAACAGTGGGATTGATCCTGTCATTGCTGCCAGAGATCTGGGAGCTAAAGGCATTCCTGTTTTTTCAATCGGTATCGGGGAGGAGGTGTTACCCCGGGACATAGGTCTTGTCGATGTAAGGGCTGCACGGACTGTGCTTGAGAATTCAGTTTTTCGTGTGCAAATAGATCTTCGTCAGACCGGGTTTGATGGTGACTCTGCTGATATTATTATTCGAGATAATGGAGATACTGTTGTCTCAGAGTCCGTGACTCTCTCGAGTACTGGTATACAGCAGCTTGAGATAGAACTAAGTCCCGATCGTGAGGAGAGAATTGTTTACGACTTAGATATATCTTTGAAGCCTGGGGAAATTATTGAGAAAAATAATACGTATCAATTCCTAGTAGACAATCGGCCCAAAGAATCGCTTGATGTTTTATATTTGGAGGGGCATCCGCGTAATGAGTACAAATTTATAAGACGAGCACTTAAGGATGACTCGAGTTTAAGGCTAGCGACTTATCTCAGAACGGGTCCTGAAAAGTTTTACCGTCAAGGTGTTGAGTCACCGACTGAGCTCAGTCAGGGGTTCCCGCTGACCCAAGAAGATCTTTTTGAATACGAAGCTATAATTTTGGGAGATATTGAAGCGGAGTTTTTTACTTCGGAACAGTTAAATATGCTTGAATCTTTCGTGTCAAAGCGAGGGGGCGGCCTCTTAACCAGCGGTCACATTGACGAGGACTTTATTGGAACGCCGTTGGCTGATCTATCTCCGGTGGGTCTGGTTGAGGAAAAATTCTTGCCATCAAATTTGCAGGGAGGGCTTCGACGCGGGGATCATCTGACCGGAAGCTTATTTACTCCAAGGTTGACGTCGATCGGACTACGATCTCCTCTGATAAGATTGTCCGCAGACCGTGAGACAAATCGTTCAGCATGGGCAGAACTACCGCAACTACAAGGTATCTCAGTAACTGGGCGCATTAAGCCCGGGGCGTCCGTGTTATTGGAACATCCTTATTTGGAGTATCAAAACCAACCTTTGCCACTTTTGTTGAGCCAGCGTTATGGCGCTGGACGTGCCGTCGCAATTAATACGGCATCCACATGGCGATGGCAGATGATGCTGCCCTCGACCGATCAGTCTCAAGAGACTCTCTGGAGACAAATACTCCGTTGGCTTGCCGCTTCTGCTCCGTCTCGCATATCAATAGATTTTGATAAGGAATATTACAATGTTGGGGAAAAGGTGGGTGTCAGTGCAACCATATTGAATGCTGAATACCAGCCTTCTAATGATTCTTCTCCGTGGCTTCAGGTTATTGACCCCCTCCAACAGGTGGTTGACTCACCTCTTGAATGGGATATTGAAGAGGACGGCGTCTATCGCTCTGAATTTATTGCGGAGTTGCCGGGGGTTTACGAGCTTCTTGTTGATGTCCCTAGTGCAGCCGGAGAGGCTACGCAAACCGGTGCAGAGCAATCTGCCGCAATGGTGGTAACCCCATCACTTCGCGAATATATAAATGCTCAAAGTGACTGGGATGTTCTTGAGAGGATCTCCTCTGAAAGCAAAGGTGCCTTTTTTGCTCTGAGCGACGTCGATCAACTGCAAGAAGTTATTCGCCAGACTCCTAATGCGCTCATGAGGGAGAGAACAATAGACCTTTGGAATAACAAGTGGGTGTTTATATTACTTATTGTCTTAATGAGTTTAGATTGGTTTCTTCGTCGGCGTAAGGGATTATCTTAATGACGGTTAAAATAAAATTTTTGAAAAGAACCATTTTTTTTATTGTTACTTTTCTATTATTGTCGCCGAATACTTTTCAGGCGCAAGTCGCTGACCCTAATGGTTTTGAGGGAGCTTTTTCTCGGTCGATGGTTGGTCAAAAAGCTGCTTTGATTGTGGTAGGTCCGTCTGTTAGCGAAAAAACTGCCCTTTCTTTCGGTCAATGGGGGGCGACTCTTTATGATCTTCTCTCGGCTGAATACGGCTATCTTACTGAAAACATAAGACTGCTTTATGCAAACGGAGATAGGGATAAAATTCTTGGTGACCGCGTTGCAGGCAATGCTGACCTCGAGACTTTGGGAATTGAGATCAAAGCTCTTTCAAAAAAGCTTTCCTCCGGCGATCAAGTCAGTATTTTTCTGATTGGGCATGGGACAGGCTCTGGTGTTGAGGCAAAGTTTAATATTGTGGGACCAGATATTACCGGAAGTTCTTTTGATGATTTATTGATGGAGTTTTCTGAGCAAGATCTCGTTGTTGTGGACACAACGAGCGCTAGTTATGGGTTTGCTCGTGCGTTGTCCGATCGGGGGCGTGTTGTAGTAAGTGCGACAAGATCAGCCTCAGAGAAATATGATCCTGTGTTTGCTCAGTATTTTGTTAATGGTCTTGAAAACCATAATGCTGACAGAGATAAAAATGGGCGAGTGTCAGTTTTTGAAGCCTTTTCTTATGCCCGTGTGAATGTAATGTCGCATTATGAGAATCTAGATAGGTTAGCTTCAGAACACTCAGGATTAGATGATAACGGCGATAATATTTTTTCAGCGATGCTCGGATCTGACGATCTTGATGGAAGATTAGCTGAGATTGCTTATGTCGACGCTTCGGCTCTGAATGGAAAAACTCTAAGTCCTGTTGAACAGGAACTGCAGCTCAAGGTCCAGCTATTGGAACGTAAAGTTTTTAAGTTGCGCGCGAGGAAGTCTGAATTATTGGAGGATAAATACTGGCTGCAAATGGAGGCCCTATTAATTGATCTTGCGCGCACAACGGAGGTTTTTCTTGAAAAAACAAATTCACTATAACATTTTTAGGGGTGTGTTATGTCTCGTTGCATTGAATTTCGCAATAATTCCCAATTCTTTGAGCCAAGATTTTGAGGAAAACCTCCCTATAGAGTCTGATGAGCAGGGGTCGCCTCTTGTGAGAGCGAGGACCTTGTTTCTTTCTGGGTCATATAGTGCGGCAAGTGAGGTCTATCAGCAGGCATTTGGGCTTGATCGAGAAGACGGGTTGGTTGGTGCGAGTCGATCTCTCGCTATGGTCGGTAATTTGAAAGCTGCTGCCGCTGTGATTGAAAGCAATCTTTCTCGGTATGAAGATTTTCCTCTTGCCGCAACGCAGCTAGCCGAAGTCCGACGAGAGCAAGGCCAGTCAAATGAAGCGCTGAAAATTTTCGACTTGTTGTCGTTGCTGGGTGACCAAATTCCTCTTCGAACGCTCGTGCAGTTTGGCGACTTATTGCAGTTTGTTGGGCGTCGTGAGGAGGCGAAAATTGAGCTTAGTAAAGCTTTGCAGCGCTACAACGATGGGCTTGTGTTTGCGTCTGAAGATATTGCGATGGTTGCGCTAGCAAGTTGGCGTTTGGGCAATTTTCATATGGCTAATAGTTTACTTGACGAAGCGACGAGAGCGAACACCAATAATCTTGAAGCGTATCGGCTCTGGGGTGACTTATTTTTGGAGAAGTATAACCGGGCGGATGCTGAACGTTCTTATCAAGAGGCTCTTGAGATCAATGATAGGTATGTGCCGGCGCTGGCCGGACTTGCAAGGGTCAGTGGCAATGAGCGTGCTCTAGAAAAAGCTTTGGGTGTAAATCCTAACTCAAGAATTGCTAAAGAGACTTACGCGCAGTTGCTTTTGATTAACGGTCGTGAGGGCGATGCTTTAGAAATATTGGACGAGGTATTGGCGATAAATCCAGAGGCTCTCAAGTCGCTGAGCTTGCTTGGAGCTAAAGCTGCTCTGGAAGAACGCGAAGCAGATTTTCTGAGTATTCGCCAAAGAGTCGCGTCGTTTAGCCCTAACAATCCGTATTTTCTCGGTGATGTTGCTGATACATTGGGAAAGCAGTACAGGTTTGAAGAAGCTGTGGAGCTTCTTCGAGAAGCGCTTGAGGGTGACCCTCAGTATTGGCAAGGGTATGCTTTGTTGGGAACAAATTTGATTCGGTTGGGAGAAGAGGTCGAGGGGCGTAAAAATCTTGAGGTAGGCTTTGAAAACGATCCCTTTAATGTGATGACTTCAAACCTACTTAAGGTTTATGACACTCTTGATACATATGTAACCCTGGAAAGCCTTCATTTTCGTGTCAACATGAATGAGAGGGACGCAAAAATTCTTTGGCCTTATATGGAACCTTTATTGGAAAGGTCTTGGGATAGTCTTACGCAAAAATATAATTTTCTACCGGAGAGTCCAGTACTTATACAAGTTTTTGAAAATTCTCAGGACTTTGCAGTAAGGTCAGTGGGGCTTCCTGATATAGGTCCGTTGGTTGGGATTTGTTTTGGAAAAGTGATTACGCTTATCTCTCCCGACACGCTAAGTGCAAATTGGCAAGAAATTGCGTGGCACGAATTTGCTCATGTTATTACGCTACAGATGACAAATAATAAAATACCGCGTTGGTTGTCGGAGGGGATCTCTGTGTGGGAAGAGCGCGAAGGTCAAAGTTATTGGGGTCGCAGTCAGGGCTTAGATTTGGTGAGAGCCGTTGATGAAGGAAAGCTTTTACCTTTCGCATCGCTTAATGAAGGATTTACGGGTGCCAAGAACAATGCCGACCTAAGTTTTGCTTATTTTCAATCCTACTTGGTGGTGGATTATATTGCGAGTGAGTATGGTTTTGAAACACTAAAGCTGTTGATTGATCAGTATGGTGTGGTGAAAGAAGATGAGCAAAGGTTCCAGGTAGTGTTTGGCTTGTCTTTAAATGAATTCGATGCACGCTTCAAAAGTTGGGCCAGCGACCGAGCGACAGACATAAACGTGCATGTTCACAAGGAGGATCAGCCCGATGACGGAGAGGGCCATGGTCATGGTCGGAGAGAAAACTCTAGCGCAATACTGGCCGAACTCTATAACAATGCATCGTTAAAACAATATATGACCTCCAGAATTGAAGCTAATTTTCGTGACTTCCAAGCGCACCTCCAACTAGGGATTGTTTTATTCAAAGAGGAAGATTTCGAGGCAGCAAAGAAATCTTTGCAAACGGCATATGAATTATTGCCCACTTATACGGGTTATCCGAGCCCGCCCTTAGTTTTGGCTCAAATATATGAGCAAGAGGGCAATGTTGAGGCTCAACTAATTCAGCTTGAGATTTTGCTTGAGAATCAGCAGCATGATTATAGTTCTGCGTTAATTCTTGCAAAGTCGGCACTCGATACGCAGCAAAATAGCAAAGCAGATTATTATTTGAATCGCGCCCTTGAGGTCGATCCCTATAAAGAAGAGGTCCATACACTAAGAGCTCGCTATGCTGAAGCTATTGGTGATACAGCCATGGAGGTAACAGAGAGGGAAGTGCTTTTATCTTTGGATGTCGATGACCCGGTCGAGGCTCAAACGGACCTTGCAGAAGCTTATCTCAAGAACAACCAGTCCTCAGCTGCCCGTACTTCTGTCCTTATGGCTTTAGAGATAGCCCCCAGCTATGTAAGGGCCCAGCGGGTTTTATTGAGGACGCTGTCTGATGAAGAACAGTAACATGATCGGACGTGGAATGTTTATATCCTTTTTAATGTTCAGTTTTTCGATGAGCACCCTCGCGCAGAGTAAGGCTGAAAACGCTTCTGATTTTGGCGGTGAGGACTTTGAGATTTATGGGACTGTAGTTACAGATTTCCAGTGGGTGCGAGGACAGTATACTAATTACCCAGGTGGTGGTCGGGGGTTTAGTCGGCGTCGGGGCGGAGGCTGGTGGGATACTGATTTTCCTGATTCTGATGAAAACTTTCTTAGGGGTGTCCAGCGGTATACAAACATAGACACGAATCCAAAAAATTACAAGCATATTGAGCTCACTGATCAGAGCTTGTTCGAAAATATATTTCTCTACATGAATTGGAAGAGGGTCCCAATAGGCACCTCGTTTAGTGGCCCAAATTTCTCTGAAGAAGAGGTTAAGGCGCTGAGAGAGTTCATGCATCGAGGTGGTTTTGTCATGGTGGACGATTTTTGGGGAGAGCCGCATCTAGATGACATGATTTCAGAGGTAGCAAAAATCTTCCCTGAGCGGGAGTTGGTCAAGCTTAATACTGATCATGAACTGTTTCATATTTTTTTCGACATCGACCGAGTCGCACAAGTGCCGGGTCGCATGGTAACTTGGGACTATGGTGGTTTTTTGAGAATGGATGATCCGAGTTATCCTCCCGAGGTTTACGCTATTCTTGACGATGACAATCGAATAATGATGGTTGCAAATTACAATACGGATTTAGGTGATGGGTGGGAACATACTTTTTACGAGGGGTATCCAACGCAGTCAACAAATGACGCTTACAAAATTGGTATAAACTTTCTCATCTATGCTTTTAGTCATTAAATAATGGTTGTTAGGAGAACTGAATGAGCGATAAAAATGATTCTGGTGGAGAGGTTGAAAACAACGACGACCTTGAGCTTGTAAAGCGGATGCAGGAGGGGCGGGCACAAATCGTCTCCGAGCTTCGCAAAATTATCATTGGTCAAGAGGCAGTTGTTGATGAGCTTTTAATAGCGTTATTCGCCGGCGGACATTGTCTTGTTACTGGTGTCCCGGGCTTAGCAAAAACGCTTTTAATTAAAACGGTTGCTGATATTCTGCAGGTTGATTTCAGCCGAATTCAGTTCACCCCGGATTTAATGCCATCGGATGTTGTAGGCGCTGAAATTGTTGAAGAGCGAAATGGGAATCGGTCTTTAACTTTTGTAAAAGGACCGATTTTTACAAGTATTCTGCTTGCCGACGAGATCAATCGAACACCTCCCAAAACGCAGTCTTCGTTGCTTGAAGCAATGGAAGAGAGACAGGTTACAGCGGCTGGTGTCACCTACCGCATGGCAAAGCCCTTTTTTGTGCTTGCAACTCAGAATCCGATCGAATTGGAGGGTACATACCCATTGCCAGAGGCCCAACTTGATCGATTTATGTTTAAGATTGAACTCGATTATTTGTCTGAAAGCGAAGAGGTTCGCGTGGTAACTAATACTACGCAAAACAATGATGTGGTTCTGAGCCATCCCTTAGGGGCAGAGGACATTCTAGAGTTCCAGAGAATTGCTCGACAGGTGCCCGCGGCCGAGGCTGTTGTCCAATACGCGGTAAAGCTCGTGCATGCCTCTCGGCCACAGTCTGATACTGCTCCCGAGTTCGTGAGAGACTGGGTAAGCTGGGGAGGGGGTATTCGGGCTTCTCAGAATCTAATCTTGGCAGGGAAAGTACGAGCTCTTTTAAATGGTCGATATAATGTTTCTTATAACGACATTCGAGCGCTTGCGCCGTCCGTCATGCGTCATAGAATTTTGTTGAATTTTCACGCGGAGGCAGAGCGCATCACCACGGATGATGTAATAAGGAAATTACTGGACGAAGTCTCTGAACCCCGTTCAGCTATTTAATCTTGCTGTTTAGTGAATGAATTAGAGTTGCAATATGTCGGAGTCGTTAAACTTTCTTGACCCAAGTGTGCTTGCAGGACTCGATAACTTAGAGCTGCGGGCTCGCGTCGTCGTTGAAGGATTTCTCTCGGGACTACACAAAAGCCCCAGACGAGGTTTCAGTGTTGAGTTCAATGATTACCGTCATTATCAACGCGGGGATGATTTGCGTCATGTAGATTGGAAACTTTATGGGCGAACAGACAAGCTATTCATAAAGCAATATGAAGATGAGACGAACGTTCGCGCAACCATTGTGCTGGATACGAGTGCGTCCATGGCGTTTGGTTCTGAATCAGGCAATAAGCTAACTTACGGAATTACATTAGCGTCAGCATTAGCTTACTTTGTTACACGTCAGCGAGATGCTGTTGGCTTGGTAACATTCGATGATCGAGTACTGGAGTTTTTGCCGCCAAAAAGCCGTCAGCCGCACTTGATGCAGATTTTGCGAACGCTCTCGGCAGTAACGCCCGGAGCAACCACAGATGCCGCAAAACCTCTTAGTGATCTTGCGGCGACTTTGAACAAACGCAGCATGATCATCTTCATTAGCGATCTATTGGATGATGAGGAACGTGTGATCTCAACACTTCGAAACTTGCGAGCGATGGGGAACGACGTCATTGTCTTGCATTTAATGGATAACGCAGAGCTTAATTTTCCATTCAATGAATCGTCAGAGTTTATAGATATGGAGACATCGGAATCTTACCTTGCGAATCCTGCCGCTATCAGGGGCGCTTACCTTGAAAATCTGAATGTGTTCCTGAATGACTGCAAAAAGAAATGCCAACGCTCAGATATAGACTATTGTCTATTAAATACCTCTGAACCCCTAGATTCGGCTTTATCAGCTTATATGGCTAGAAGAGCAAAGGGGGGATAATGGTCTTTGTTGCTCCTCTTTTTTTGCTTGGTCTCCTCACGGCGCTTCTTCCCTTGTTGATACACCTGATTCGGAGAGAAAGGCCACCTAAGGTGGCTTTTAGTTCAATTCGTTTTCTACAAAAGACTTCACGGAAGTTAATCCTTTTTCAGAACATTCAGCAGTGGCTGCTCTTGTTTTTGCGGGCACTCCTGTTTTTGCTGCTCGCGGTTGCTTTTGCTCGACCTTTGCTAGATTCTTCGGTCGCCGGATTTATTGAAGGTATTCCGGAGTCACATGTTATTTTGATGGATCGATCAATGAGCATGAGCTTTGGAGGTGCCACAACAAGAGCGAATACCGAAGCCTCTGCAATTTTGTCGAATTTAGGCCCTGCTGACGAGCTTGCAATTGTTGAATTCGGGGAGGCGCCTTTACGTGTATATGATTTTTCCTCGGAGAGGTCTTCATTAGAAAACGGAGTTTTGGCTAATAATGAAACTAGCTATCAAGGAACTAATTATTGGCCTGCCTTTAAGTTGGCTGATCAGCTACTTGAGAATGCCGTTCATGAAAAAAAGGTGATTACCCTTATATCAGATTTTCAAGCGGAGGCTTTTGGTGAGGAAGGAGAGGGGTGGCGAGCAAGCGTGGGTGTCAATATTCAGGGTATTGATGTTGGAAAAGAAGAGATATCGAACTTGGCAATTATGGATATCCGCGCTCCTGATTTCGTCCTCGAGGGCGAAGAGCCGCCTCCTATCTTGGCAAGAATTCGGTCAACCGGGACTGTTCCAATAACTAAAGGTATTGCAACTTTTAAATTTAATGGCGAAGTTAAAGAACGCCTTCCATTTGACTTGGAAGACAGATCTGAAGTCGTTTTAGAGTTTCGGCAAGACCTGTCCGAGCCAGGTGGTTTTTTTGGGGAGATCACCTTGAGCGGGGACGAATTTCTAACTGACAACAAGAGAGAATTTAGCGTTTTGGTGTCGCCACGTATCAATGTTCTTTTGATCAATGGAGAGCCTTCAACGAGTTGGTATGATGACGAAGGGCACTGGTTTAGATTGGCTGTGGATGCAGCTGGTCAGTCTCCGTTTTTAATAACTGAGGTCTCCTCCATTAATTTCGATGATTCGGACTTAGATTCTGTTGATGTAGTGGCCATTTTGAATGTTGGCATGTTCGACTCTGGGCAAATTAATTCACTTGTAAATTTTGTCGAAAGTGGGGGTGGAGTCTTTTTAGCTCCAGGAGATCAAACGTTGTTGGATAGTTTTAATGACGATTTTTCACTTTTTCTTCCAGGAACCATTCGGTCTCAGGGAAAATTAGCTCGAGGAGACTATCGCGTGGTGGCAGATTATGACCGGCGTCATCCGATCTTTTCGAACTTAGAAAGCGACTGGTCCGCAAAGTTTGATGCTTATTGGGCGCTAGAACCAAACGAGGACGCTGCGGTCCTAATGCAGTTTGATAGTGCTGAGCCAGCGCTGTTGGCAGCGAAAAGGGGAGCGGGTCTGACACTAATGTTTGCAACACCCATGGATCTCGAGTGGGGTGATTTTCCTCTCCAGAATTCATACCTCCCTCTCATTCATGAATCATTACGATTTTTAGACGGAGGCAGTAACCTTCCCCTAAATTACGAGATCGGTGACTCAATATCTTTGCCTTCAGGATCTTCCTACACGTTAACGAACGTCGATGGAAGTGAGGTGCAGTATGATCGAGAGATCTCAAGCTTTACGCCATTGAAACCAGGTACTTATTTTCTAACTGGTGACACTGAATTAACGTCTTTTTCTGTTAAAAGTTCAGCTTTAGAGTCTGTGTTTAATCCGATCGACCCCTCAATAATTTTTGACACGGTAGTGGGACGTGGAACTAGCCCACCTATTACCCGCGCGGTCAGCACTGAGCGATTAATTGAGGAGCGTGAAAATGTTCAACAAATTTGGTGGTGGATTTTGCTCACTTCTATAATACTCTTTTTTTCCGAACTCTTTATAGCCAACAGAACTTATCGTTAGCGTTTCCCAACTTAAGATGCATTTGCTGAGCGGAGCTTATTGGAGTTCCTGTTAGTAATTATAGACCTAAAAGCTTCAGGTACCGCTAATAGCGCCGGAGTTACAATCAAGGTTAAAACCGTCGCAAAAGATAGGCCGGAAACTATAGCAGATGCTAAACCTACCCACTGAGAGGTAATTGGGCCGCCCAATTCGATTTCGGCACCTATCAGATCAACGGAGACATGCATGGCTAGCGGTAAAAGCCCGAATCCTGTTGTAAATGTTGTTAAGAAAACGGGCCTAAGTCTCTGGATTCCAGTTTGAACTATTACATCTTTCAAAGACCAGTCTGTGTGCTTCGTACGAAGGTAGTTGTATGTATCTATCAAAACAATATTGTTGTTAACAATAATTCCTGACAGAGCAACAATGCCAATGCCGGTGAGTATTATGCTGAAAGTTTGACCTGTAAGAATGAGACCGAGCAGCACCCCTGAAGTAGACATAACCACTGAAGATAAAATTATCAGTGCTTGATAGTAACTATTGAATTGCGTTACAAGAAGAATTCCCATCAAGACCATGGCTAGTGAGAACGCAGTTACGAGGAATTCCCCGGCCGCCTCTTGTTCCTCGTTAGCGCCACGGAATGCAACGTCAACGCCACGTTGAGGGGGATTCTCCACAAGCCAAGCACGAAGTTCTCCAACTTTCGAGTCCGCAAGAAATCCATCGGCTGGGTTCGCTCTAACGGAAACAACACGTGTGCCGTTCACTCTCTGAATAGATGTAACCGCCTGGTTTGGCACACGCTTTACAAAGCTACTTATTGGGATTGGGCCGCTGGTTGTGCTAATTCGAATAGAATCCAATTGATCTAGACCACGGTACTCAGCTGGATACCGAACGCGGATGTCGACTTCCTCCTCACTGTCATTCGGTCTATAGTCACCCATGAACACGCCATTAGTCATGAGTTGTATCGCTGTACCAATTTCATTCATGCTAGCACCCATCATTGCCGCACGAGCTCGGTCGACTTGAATCTCCCATTCAATACCCGGTATCGGTGCAGTATCGTCGATATCAATAAGTCCCTGCATATCGTTTTCCATATGCTCTCGAATGCGGGAAGCTTCAGCAAACAGTGGGGCCAACTCTTCGCCGGAGAGTTGAATTTGAATCTCTTTGCCAACGGGTGGGCCTTGTTCAACAGATACAACCTCTCCGCGAGCACCAGGTAGGTATGCAATAGCTTCCCGATATAAATCTTCGACCTCAAAACCGTTAAGATCACGGTTTCTTCTGTCTGTAAGTTCAATAAAGATTGTGCCAATTAAATCTGGCGCTGCTTGCTGATCACCGCCGAGGGATTGTCCTGCACCTGACTGCGTAATGATATTTTTGTAGTGACCAACTCGATCAATGCGATTTTGAACATCAATCATAATGTCACGCACTTCGGCCGGAGAATGATTGCCGCGCGCAAAAACGTTAACTACTGTTTGAGCCGGCTCGACGCTCGTAAAAAATTCTACGCCGTTACCAAAACGGCCATACGCTGAGAAAATTGAAGCAAGCATTATTATACTTATTGCAAAAGTTGTAATCGGGCGATTAACGGCAGCGCTTAGAACACTCTCGTAGGCTGCGACAATCCCAGTTGCCTTCACTCTTCCATCGGCAGTTACATTCTTTGAAAAAACTGTACTAGCGGCGGTGGATTTGCCAATGAGTGCGCCGATGGTTGGTGCAAAAAGAAGAGCGTAAAATAAAGAGCCTATCAGCACAGCAAAAACGGTAACGGGCAAATAGCTCATGAATTGCCCTGAGACGCCAGGCCAAAACATAAGCGGTAGAAAAGCGGCTAGCGTGGTTGCGGTTGAGGCCATTATCGGCCAAAACATTCGGTGCACGGCTTGACGGTAGGCTGCCATGCTGTCCAACCCTTCTGCCATCTTACGATCTGCGTACTCTACCATCACAATCGCGCCGTCGATGAGCATGCCCAGCCCAAGTAGAAGACCAAAGATCACCATAAAATTATAGGTAAATCCCACCAGAGTTATCACTATAAAAGCAAAGAAAAAAGAAAATGGGACGGCTAATGTAACGAGAAGTCCTGATCGGACCCCTACGGTTGCAATAACTACGATGAGGACTAACACCATCGCGGTGGCCATGTTGCCTTGTAAGCCCATATTTTGCTCGAGTACAAGGGGCGCGGTGTTATTTAAATAAGAAATCTCCACCAACGGTGGCAACGACGGTCTGGCTGACTCGACAACCGATTCAATTTGTTCCATTACCTCAATAAGGTTGGCGCCTTTGCGCTTGTTTACATTTAGCGCAATCGCCTGCTGACCATTGGCGTACGAGTACCTTGTTGCGTCTTTAAAAGTTCTGCGCACATCAGCCACGTCGGCCACAGTTAAAACCCCTAACTCATTAGATGCTAATGGCAGGTTAAAAAGGTCCTCTGCCCCTTCAATCAAACCAGGGACTTTTACCGCAAAGCTTCCACGGCCAGTGTCCACCTGTCCTGCCGGAATTAAACGATTGTTATTAAGTACCGTTTGTACTAAAACGCTATTTGGAATCCCGTACGTCTCAAGTTTTGAAGGGTCAATTTGGGCTTCAAGAAGTTCTTCTCGGTTACCGATCATTATGGCGTCAAGGATTCCCGGCAAATTCTCAATCTCTCGCTGGAGGTTCTCTGCTACGCGCAAAAGTGTTCTCTCGGGAACGCCCTGGCCGCCAATAGCTAACTGAACAACTGGAACTCCTGCGGCTGAAACCTCTTGCATGATGGGTTCTTCAGTATTGGCCGGAAATCGGGCTTTAGCTCGGTTAATTGCTTCCCTCACTTCGGCCAGTGCTGTTTGTGAATCAAAGTCGACATCAAATTCGGCAATGAGTGTCGCTGCGTTTTCACTCGAAAATGAGGTGTACTCTTTAATCCCATTTACAGATTTGAGCTCTAGTTCCGATGGTTTTGCCAGCAATCGCTCCGCATCCTCAGGAGATATACCTTCATGTATAATCGTCGTGACTATGATGGGAACTTGCACGTCCGGATTTAGTTCGATGGGTATTGCTAAATACGAAGCGAATCCAGTGATCATCGTCGCAACGAAGATGCTGAGTGTTGTGCGTGCTCTTGAAACAGTCGCATCGAGGTAATTTCGCATTTGGTATATTTCCTTTGGGGGCGTATGGAGCGATCGATATTTAAAGATGCTTTTTCTACTACTCCGTTGTGTTGTTGACCCGTTGGCCATCAAAGACGATTTCTTGCCCGACGGTGACTAAATTAATATTACCGGTGAGGCCGGTCACCCAAATTCTGTTTCCCAGCTGCGTATTTTCATCCCCGATGATGGCGACACCTCGAGCTTTCACCAGATTGTTTGGGTCAAGCGTTTTAACTTCCAGTTCTCCACTGTCATTAAGTGTGAGGGCCGAAGAGGGAATGAGATGCGCTAATACTGTCTCAGTGTCGACCATTATTTCAGCGGTAATTCCCTCGCGTAGACCTGAAAAGCCTTCGTCGATTTCGATCTCGATCCGGTAGCTGCGTGAAGCTGCGTCAGACGCCCTGGCCAAGTAGCTAACCTTTCCAGTTATCGCCTTTTGGTTTACGAGCTTTGCTTCAACATTGGCACCCACGAGCAATGAGCCTATGTTTTGTTCGGGGATCATCCCGACTAGTAGCATTGGGCTGTCATCTAACACTGAAGCGCAGACTGAGCCTCCGTTAAGCAGATCTCCAATTTCAACGTCACGCATTTCTACAATTCCAGCGAACGGGGCGCGTATTTTCGTGCGCTCGAGAGCAATTTTGGCTCTGACGACGGCTGCTGAAGCTGATTCTCGTGCTGATTTGAGTTGCGCAACAACGACATCGGACTGCAAACCGCGTCCCTGGAGGTCGATTGCCGCAGCGTACTCGAACTCTGCTTGTTCGCTTCGACTCTCCGCCTCGGTCAAGTTGGCCCCACGATCATCAACGGCGAGTTCGCAAAGCACTTCGCCGGCTTCTACCCGAGCGCCACGTGGAATTGGCTCGTATGCTAAACGGCCTGCTGTCTCGGATCGAACTTGGACATGCCTGAAGGCTTTGGTTACTCCCCTCACTCGGGTCTGTTTCATGTGTGTCGCTTCAGGGACTTCGAGGGTTCGGACGAGAAGGCTGTCAAGGATATCGGTAGTGGGCTGATCCACAGAAACGGCATTCACGGTCCTGATCGAGTCGGGCGGGCCTAAAGACTGGGTATCGTTGCGTGGAACAACCATCCAAACAATTACTAAAAAGAAAATTATTGCAGCTACTGATTGCTGTTTTCGCACATTTACTCCAGTTTTTCCCTAAACAATGAGTGGGCTTTACGTAATCTTTTACTAACGAACGAAACATTGGTGTGGTTCAATAAAATAGATACTTCGGCGCACCCGATGGGGCTCCGAATTTTAAACCGATTTCGTATATTTTACTGCGTTATGTTTACTTTGTAAACATAACGCAGTAAAACACTTGATCTGTTACGCATGGTAACATTACTGAGAGCAATGAACAAAAGAGGCGCTGATACTCGCTCTAAGTGGTTATTAACGAACGATTCAAATCTCATTAGAAAGGGACTTAACATGAAAGACTTACGGAATAAAGTTGCAATTGTAACTGGATCAAGCAGCGGTGTAGGCGCTGCAACTGCCAAGTTACTTGCATCAAAAGGTTGCCGCGTTTTAGTCAACTATAATTCTAATTCCACTGGTGCGTCTGCGGTCCTTGCGGAATGTCAAAAACTCGGGGGAGATGGGATTGCTGTCCAAGGAGATGTGTCAGTAGATGCAGATTGCAGAGTAATGGCTCAGACAGCAGAAGATGCTTGGGGGCATATCGATATACTTGTTAACAATGCAGGTACCACGAAATTTGTTGATCATGGAAATTTAAGCGGACTTAGTTCTGAAGACTTTCAAAGAATTTACGGTGTCAATGTCGTCGGAGCCTTTCAGATGACTCGAGCGGTAACTGGGTCGATGAATTTGCAAAAAGATGGTGGCGCGGTGGTAAACGTGGCTTCGACCGCTGCGATCACTGGTATTGGCAGCAGTATTGCTTATGCGGCGTCGAAAGGGGCTTTGGTTACAATGACTCTGTCCCTTGCTCGAGTAATGGGGCCAAAGGTGCGTGTTAACGCTGTTTGTCCGGGTTTCATAGAAGGGGAGTGGCTTTCAGAAGGCCTTGGTGAAGAAAAATATGAAATGTTGATGAAGGCGAACCGAGATGCAGCCCCGCTGGGTATCACTGCCACCGCTGATACGGTTGCTGACGCAATACTTCACTTTATAACGGGTCCACAAGTTGTCACCGGTGAGACGCTGATCGTTGACGGTGGTAAACACTTAACACAAACGCCATTGGTCCGGCGTTAACCCCTTATCAACCTGAGACTGGGCGTTTTTGGAGCTTACGTTGTAATGTGCGACGGTGCATCTTGAGCTCCCTTGCAGTTTTGGATATGTTGCCTTGGTTCTCAACTAAAACCTTTTGTATGTGTTCCCATTCGAGTCGTTTCACTGACATTGGTGTCGTACTAATTGAGTTCGTCGTTTGTTCGTTAGCGGAGGCAAATAAAGCATTTATAATCTCATCTGTGTCTGCTGGCTTTGCAAGATAGTTGTCTGCCCCAAGTTTTATTGCCTCAACGGCTGTTGCAATACTAGCGTATCCCGTAAGTATCAGAATTTTTACCTCGTTGTTTTTTTTTCGTAGCGGCTCTATCAGACTGAGAGAATTGTGATCTCCTAAATTTAGGTCAAGGATCGCTAGATCGAAGCTTTTTTTTGAGAGTCTTTCTTTTGCAGTAACCGAATTCTGGGCATACTCTAAATCAAATCCGTGCTGTGAAAGAGTTCGACCCAGGACTTCGGAAAAAACTGGATCGTCTTCGACTAATAGCAGACTTTTCTGTTCCATAACGGTTTTGCTCTTTGTCAGATATAGTGTTTACGGGACCAAAGGAAGGATTATTGTAGTCATAGCTCCGCCTTCTCTCATGTTTTCCATTTTTATCGTCCCACCGAGGCGCTGGATAGATGCATTAGCAAGAAAGAGACCTAATCCCATTCCGCCACTTCGCATTGTTAAAAACGGTTCCCCCAGTCCTTCTAAAATTTCTAACGGGATTCCAGGCCCGTCATCTTTAATTTGTACAGTCAATAAGGAATTGGTCTCAGAGTCAATTTTCACTGATACTTTCTGCTTTGAGGCTTTGATGGCATTTTCGATAATATTGATTAATCCATGCTCAAGACTCGGGTCAGAACTGATTCTGAAATAGTTATTAAACGTTAATTCAAAATTTAAATTAGCAAACGGGTGTATATTACTAAGATAATTTCGAATATTTTGAACAAATGAAGAAACTAAAACGTTTCCAAGTTGTGACGTATTTTCTTTGTGATAATGATTCGTTAATTGATTAATTGAATTTTTACAGCTGGCGACCTGATCCCTAAGAATTGCTACGTCTTTTTTATTTCTTTCGGAGCCAAGCTGGACGGCTTTCTGCTTGTCGAGCTCAGACAAAAGAACGCTCATCGTCGAGAGCGGTGTGCCAAGTGCATGGGCAGTTCCAGCGGCAAGAGTTCCGATCGCTATAAGCTGTTCATTTCTGATTTCAGTTTCGCGCGCTTCCGCTAGGTTGTGTTCTCTTACCTTTATCGTTTCAGCCATTCTGGTTACAAAAACAGTGATTAAAACGGCGCTTACAACGAAAATCATCCACATTCCTTGCAAATGAACTTGGAAATTCATTTGCCGGTTAGTCATGGATTCGCTCATTTCATTCCCAGGAGTTAAATCGAGCAAAAGGAACGCGGTATAAAAAATTACACAAAAGACAGAGAAACTGTAGACGTAAAGTTTTGGTAGTAACGTTGCACCAACCGCAAGTAGCACTAAGAGATAAGAAATCAGAGGGTTACTGAAACCACCCTCGTAGGCTACGACTATAACCAAAAAGCCAGCGTCAATTAGTAAATGAAAAAGTAATTCATTGTGCGTAATCGGCCAATCCTTATCCAACCGCCACGCAAGAATGAATACAACTGAGATAATCATTCCGAGTAGCAGAAAAACAACCAGAGGAAAGGGGATGTTGGTCGGCGAGACACCGGAAAACAGGGCAAGACTGAGAAAAGAGGCAGAAATCATGAAGAGCCGTAAAAACATTAGACGGGTCAGACCGATTCCTGCTGGTCTATTGCGCACACCTTGTTTAGAAGGAGGGTTTTTTTGAATGTCAGCCGATACCGAAAGCATGCAGTTATTCTACCTAAAAACCGGTCAGATGAAAGCCATTGCGCTATGCAAATTCTGCAGGTGAGAGTATATTGAGATCCGAGATAACAGTCGTAGTTATCGAAAGAGCATGTTGTTAAACGTCATTTGCCACAAACTTTCTATCAAGTTTAAAATTTTTTTGTGAGCCATCGCTTTGGAATCAGCACGCAACCAGTCTGGGAATTTAGTGACCGTCTCTGAGATTATTAGAAACTCAGGTAAAATCGAAATTTCTATGCATTATGGCTTGATATGGGAAGTACCGAAAATTGGATCAGCAACTTCTTCGCTCCAAACTATACGAAAAGGGCAGGATTTATTTCTTGAGCGCTTGAAAAGCGATATTTACTCACTTTTAGGTAAGTCGAGTTTTGATGTTTTATTGATAGGCCCGAGCCTCGGACCTTTAGCTAATAAACTAGACAATGCTACTTTGTTATGCAGTTGGGATTCTTGCGGAGATCCCTATGAGTTTGCGTCCGCCGAAACACCAAGTTATAAAATGGTTTCATCGAAGGATTTAGCCAAAGAAAGCTCGGTATCGAACTTTGATTGCGTTTTGATCGAAGGAACGTGGGCACGTTACGATCAGTTATCGTTAATAAATATGAGTCGAAGTTTACTGCGAGAGAGTGGCACATTGATTATGTTTGGTGAAACTATTGGAGACGACTTATGCAGAGTAAGCACGGATTTAGCAAATGAAAAATCGTTGTTGGCCCTTGCGGAGCGTGTTGGGTTTCAACTAAAAAGCGCTCATGATTTTTCAAAACAGGCGTTGAATACACTTATCATCTTTGAAAATTTTCTGCAGGAGGCAGGGATACTTGCGGCGGATTTATCAGATGAGCAGCAGGGCTTAAAAGATCATTTCAGAAAAATAAGGCGAGATTTCGAGGAAAACCTTAGGTTATTCGGGGTTTATGTATTCGATTTAGGAAAAAAATCATTAAAGTCGCATGCTGAAATTGAATTCGGTTCTAAAGAAAGCTTTGACTCTCAAGAGCTCTCTGTATTATTCGAAGATAGTTTCTCGGAGCCTTTTGACCATGCTCTTTGGGCCTGGAAGTACTCGTCTGCTGATTCTAGATGTATTGTCGCGCGCGATATCGTCAGTGATAAAATTGTTGCTCATTACGGTGGAATTCCGAGGTCTATTTCTTACTTTGGTAGCATAGAATTGGCCATTCAGCCTTGTGATGTGATGGTTCAGCCGGAGGCTCGGTTGAAATACGGAAGAGACAGTTTGTACTTTAAGGTGGCCTCGACTTTTTTGGAAAGAGAAATCGGGTACAGTGCTAAACATTTGTTAGGCTTTGGCTTTCCTAATTTAAAGACGATGCGTCTATCCACACGATTAGGGCTTTACGAGGAAACTGATGAGTTTATAGAGCTCTCTTATAATAGTAGTGATCTCTCAGACAAGGTCTTGAAGTCCTCTTTTATAAATCCTGAAACAGATCTAGAGCAGTTTGAGTTAGACTCGTTATGGCAGACGATGCGAGAGGATTTTGTTTCGTCAATCATCGGAATTCGAAATTTTGAGTATTTAAATTATCGATACGTAAAACACCCCAGGGCTTCGGCGTTTTCTTGGCTGTTGATTCGTGATTGCTCGGGTTTGCTTAAGGGCCTTGTCGTCTTGAAGGATCATGAAGGGTCAGCGTTGATAATGGATATTGTTGGAGCCAAAACTGACTTCAGAGATATTCTTGTTGAAGTCCAAAGAGAAGTAATATCGCGGTGGGCAGAAATGGGGTTAGGTTCGCAACGGATCAAGCTTTGGATTACCGCGGGATGGAAAGAGGTGTTAAGGTTACCCAAAGTCGTGGAGAAAGATTTAGGCATCAAAATCCCATGTAATAGTTGGAATTCTGGGCCTAAATCTTCAGGGCTTCGTAAAGCTTGGTGGCTGACTGCTGGCGACATGGATTTTTTATAGTCTTTGCGCTGAAATGTTTTAAGGGTTCAAAAACTTTGGAAGGGATATTGTAGAAATGAGTTTAAAGAATATCTATGAGTTGGGGCTCGATAAAAATTCCGCAAATTTTGCTCCGCTTACCCCACTCAATTTTATTGAGCGAGCGGCATCCGTTTTTCCAGAGAGAATATCAATTATTAACGGTGCACAGAAATTTACCTGGAATCAGACTTATCATCGCAGCTGCTTGCTTGCCTCTGCACTCAGTAAATTTGGTGTGGGTATCGGCGATACTGTTTCCTTTATGGGGGCAAATACCCCAGAAACATTCGAGGCGCATTTTGGAGTCCCTATGACGGGGGCGGTACTCAATGCTTTAAATGTCAGGCTTGATTCAAAAGCGATAGCCTTTATTTTGGAGCATGCGGAAACAAAGATTCTTTTCACAGATAGCGAATATAGCTCAACGATCTCTGACGCCTTGGCTCTGATGCAGCATAAACCTGTTGTTGTTGATATCGATGATACGCAGTTTGGTGGAGGAGAATTATTAGGGGAAATGGATTATGAGGCTTTTATCGCGGGTGGCGACGATTCTTATCATAATTTTAAGGTTGCGGATGAATGGCAGGCAATCGCACTTAACTATACATCAGGGACTACGGGTGATCCTAAAGGCGTGGTCTCACATCACCGCGGGGCTTACTTAAACGCAATCTCAATGTCTCTTTGTTGGGAGCTCACGGGACATCCAGTGTACCTTTGGACCCTTCCCATGTTTCATTGCAACGGTTGGTGCTTCCCTTGGACTATAGCCCTCCTAGCCGGAACTAATGTTTGTTTACGACATGTCCGCGACGAGGCGATTTACCAGGCGATGCGAGATCATGAGGTTACTCACTTCTGCGGCGCTCCCGTGGTCTTAAATACGCTCTTGAATGCATCCGATGAGGTCAAAATTGGAATGCGGAAAGGAATAAAAGCAATGACCGCTGGTGCAGCACCCCCTGCTGCAGTATTGGCCGGAATGGATGAAATGGGGTTTGAGGTTACCCATGTTTACGGGTTAACGGAGACTTATGGCCCGTGTGTAGTTAATTCGCCCCACGATACTTGGATTAGGCTGGGCGCTGAGCAGCGTGCTGAATTAGCAGCTCGGCAAGGAGTAAGGGCTCCGCTTCAGGATGAGGTGATGGTTGCGGATCCAGAGAGCCTTGAACCTGTGCCCAAGGATGGCGAAACGATGGGTGAAATTTTTATGCGAGGAAATCTTGTCATGAAAGGCTACTTGAAAAATTTAACCACGACTGAGAATGCCTTTAAAGGAGGTTGGTTCCACTCTGGAGATTTAGCCGTCTGGCACTCAGATGGGTATATTCAAATCAAGGATCGATCGAAAGATATAATTATTTCTGGCGGGGAGAATATCTCATCATTAGAAGTCGAGTCAGTGCTTTTTCGGCATCCTAAAATAATGGAAGCAGCGGTTGTTGCGAGTACTGATGAGAAATGGGGCGAAGTCCCTTGTGCCTTCGTGAGTTTAAAGCCGGGAGGGATGATGAGCGAAGACGAGGTGGTGAGTTACTGTCGGTCAGAGTTAGCAGGGTTTAAAACTCCGAAAAAAATTGTTTTTGGAAAGATCGAAAAAACTTCTACAGGGAAGGTTCAAAAATATATTCTTCGTGATCGAGCAAATAAAGCGGCTTATGCGGGAATGAATAAAAACTGAGAATAAAAAGTTACAACATTAGATGGGAGATGAAAATGAGAAAGTCTAAAGGAATACTTAATTTGATAACTACTGCTTTCTTTCTATTTCCTTTTGGTGTCTTTGGCCAGGGTGCAATTAAAGAATCAGAGACGCATCGGTTTGAAGAAGTTGCAAATGGTGTTTGGTTGGGAACTGGGATTGGGTCAGTTTTTACACAGAGTAATGTTATGGTGTTGGTTGGTGAATTCGATGTACTCGTAGTTGATTCTCATGTTACTCCGGCCGCATCGCGTGCGCTGATTGATTCAATTCCGATTTTAAGTGACAAGCCCATCAGATATTTAGTTAACAGTCATTATCATTTTGACCATGCTCATGGCAATCAGGCTTTCCCTTCAGGGATAGAAATTATTGGACATGAATTTACTCGTGCAAAGCTAAATGGAGACTTAGGAAATGTGTTAGAAGAAAATACTTTTATCAGTTTTACAAGCCGAGTTCCTGATCAGGTATTGCGTCTTGAGCAGCAAGCTGCTGCTGAGGAAAGTTCAGAGCGAAGAACCATGCTTCTAGACAGAAGTCATATGATGCAGAATCATATTGAGGAGCTGGAAGAAGTTGTTCCAACACCTCCTAATATTACCTTAGATGATAAACTTACTCTTTTTCAAGTGGTCGCTTGGGGAAGCAGAGAAATACAGCTTCTTCATTTTGGTCGGGCTCACACGGGCGGTGATGTTGTTGTTTATCTTCCTTCAGAGGAAGTAGTTTTTACGGGCGACATGATGCTGCCAGGTTTAGCTTACATGGGAGATGGGCATGTGGACGAGTGGCCTGATACGCTCGAAGGGCTTAAATCTCTGGATTTCAATACCTGGCTGCCAGGCCATGGCCCAGTAATGCGGTCCAAGGAGTTGATTGAGCACTTTCAAGCGTACCTCAGGGATCTATGGAGCAGGACGTCAGCTTTTTACAATCGAGGGTTGAGTGCGGACGCAGTGGCAGAACAAATTGATATGACTGACCATAGCCAAAATTTTGCACAGATTGTCGATATTGGCGCTGATGTTCGAGCCGTTCGCCGTATCTTTGAACTATTAGATACTCGTCCATAAGCCCTTCGCGCCGCATGAGCCTTTGATTGTGATGGCGGGGATTAAAGTTTAAAGATTACGGATCAATTTTTTGGTACGGAGCGATGTCAAAGGGCTGATTGCTGCGGCTATTAATAATTGATTGCATTGCGGTAACGCCCAAGTCTTGCCTCGCATTAAGGTGCCGATAGGACGTAATCTGGGTCAACATAATTCCGATCATGTTTTCGATCGGGTCAACAAAAAATATAGTGCCCCAAGCGCCACCCCAGGTAAATGTGCCGGGAGTAAACGGGTCCCGTGCTTTACCTGGATCATTGAGGATTCCAAAGCCTAAACCAAACGTATATCCGGGGCCCCGGATATAAATATCGTTGTCTTCGGTATGATTTGTAATCATTAAGTTAATAGTCTTTGGGCTCAGTAATCTGACCCCACCGAATTCGCCTCCATTGAGGAGCATCTGACTAAATCGGAAATAATCCGCCGCGGTCGAAGAAAGGCCTGCTGTGCCTCCAAAATATTCAGTTTCTCGGTAGGTCGCAGCCCTGAATAGTTCTATTTTTTTCTCGGGACCGGAAGGGCTGTAAACAGACGCTACTCGGTTTAACTTTTCTCGCGGAACAATGTAATCTGTATCATCCATTTTTAGCGGGACAAATATTCTTTCTTTCAAATAGTCGCGTAAGGGTTGATTTGATATCCTCTCTACTAATAACGCGACATAGTCAGTTGAGGCACCATACTGCCAAGTCTCGCCTGGGTGAAAAGCGAGGGGAAGCGGAGCTCGGGCCAGAATTGTTTCCTCTAGAGTGTCTTTTCGGTCGAGTAAACTGATCTCTTCAGGATATAAAGCATCGCGAGATGGGTTAACGCCCGCAGTATGGGCTAGGACGTCTCTAAAAGTTATTGGCGAGGCTGCTTCAATGCGCAGAGTCTTCCCGTTGCTTTGGCTGATAACTTCTTTACCGACAATCTCTGGAATCCAGTCAGAAATCGGGTCGGTTAATAAAAACCGACCCTCTTCGTAGAGCATCATGAGTGCTACAGAAACGATCGGTTTCGTCATAGACATGATGACGAAAAGCGTGTCATTTTCCATTTTTTCGTCGTTTTCTTTGCTTTTCCAACCCTGTGATTTGAAGTGGATTATTTTCCCATCACGGGCGATTAACGTAACAGTCCCGGCGAGATATTCATTATCAATATAGCGCTGCATAGA
>MDTG01383598.1_pt1 | contig 58248 bp, 39 predicted proteins | sample 811421 | NCBI WGS metagenome assembly MDTG01 (sample SAMN05326645, study PRJNA326480) | marine metagenome | isolation source: seawater | place: Pacific Ocean: South East | collected 2011
GCCGGTCCGGCGAGAGGGGTAAGGCCCCTCTATGAGGACAAGGGACCTGGAGTTTCTCGCAAAGGTTTAAATAAAAATTTGTGGGACAGTAGTGGCCTGCGGGCGCTTTTTTTTGGCTCCGCCACAGGGCGCTGATAACCTCAGTAAAACAACGTTAAAGACTATGAAAAAAGCGTTACTTATTTCGTTAAGCGTCACCGTTTTGCTGCTGACAGCGATTCGTCTGTGGCTTCCCGCCTACACTGAACGCACCATGAACCCGGTGACGGAACATCTGCCATGGCCGGTCAGTGATGAGGCTCAGGCACTCCACGACAGCCTGTTCATTGGTGACTGGCATGCCGACTCGCTCTTATGGGACCGCAATCTGCTTAAACGCAGTGACTATGGTCAGGTCGATTTTCCCCGTCTGCGGGCAGGCAATGTGGCGCTGCAGGTCTTTACCGCGGTTACCAAAAGTCCATCCGGCCTCAATTACCACGAAAATGACGCCTCCGCGCGGGATAATATTACTCTGATAGCGATCGGCCAGACCTGGCCACCAGCTACCTGGGGCAGCCTTTTTGAACGGGCACGCTATCAGGCCCGTAAGCTGGCCTCTTATGCTCAGCAGGCCCCGGATCAGGTAACAATGATTTATAGCCGCAATGATCTGGACGAGCTGATCCGGCAGCGGCAAAAAGGCAGCCGCATAACCGGAGCCCTGATGGGCATGGAAGGCGCCCACCCACTGGAAGGTAATATTGATAACCTCGACCGCCTGTATAACGCCGGATACCGGCTGCTGGGCATTACCCATTTTTTCGATAACGAACTGGGTGGGTCATTACATGGCGAAAGTGATCACGGCCTAACCGAATTCGGTATTCAGGTGGTGAAGCGTGCGGATCAGAAGCATATGGTGATCGACCTGGCCCACGCCTCTCCTGCGGTGGTCAACGACGTGCTGCGGCTGACCGATAGTCCGGTGATTCTCAGTCATACCGGCATCCATTCGGTGTGTCCGGTAAAACGCAATATCCGCGATAATCTGATGCAGAAAATCTCTCAGCATGGCGGCGTCATAGGTATCGGTTACTGGCATGACGTTACCTGCAATGAAACGCCGGAAGGCATTGTGCGCAGTATCCGTGCCGCCATCGATCTGGTGGGTGAAGACCATGTTTCCCTGGGTTCGGACTTTGACGGCACCATCCGCACCCTGTTTGATGCCTCGGAACTGGCCGCTCTGACCGATCAGATGCTGAAACAGAAGTTCAGCGAAACGGAAATCCGCAAAGTTATGGGAGATAACATGCTGCGGGTGCTGCACCAGACACTGCCACAGGAATAAAGCGACCTGGCTGCCGCAACGCCCTTCTTCATAGCAACGCACTTCTCCATAGCCGCTCTGAAGGCGGTTGGTCAGGCATTATTCATTGATCTGATGACTTGTCCTGTTGCATGAATACGGTCACTATTCGGCTATTAAGCGATTCAGCGAAGTAACACAGCCGACCATCAACAGCCGGGCATCAAAACGGTTACTGGCAGCGGAATCAATCATCTGACGGAGCAGGTCAACAATAATGGCAAGTTATCACTCTCTGATCACACTGGCGCTGACAACAGCGCTTATAGGCGGCTGTATCGCCTCCGATGACGATGATGATCTGAATGCACGGCACTACACCCTGCATACCGCAACCGATACCGTCAGCTCAGAAGGTGTTAAGACCACCCGTGTGCTGGATAACAGCTGGGATTACCGCTCAGAGTTAAGTGACTACAGCAACGACAGTGCTGCCAGCGTCGATTTCAATGATTATAAAGTGCTGCTGATAGATCTTGGACTACGCCCCAGTGGCGGTTATGCGATCCGCTTTGACGATGTGCGGGAGGAAGACGATTACGTACGGGTCGAATACACCCTGCTGACTCCTTCCAGTGACATCAACTGTCACTACACATCCGGTTATACAAATCCTTTTGTGTTTGAAGCCATTGAAACCCGCAAAGAAATTCTGGTATCGGAATCCATCGGTACCAACAGCTGTCCCCCCGATACTCAGTGACCAGCCCTCAATAACCAGCGCAGTATTAGCGACACCCTTTATGGTGTCACAGGCCTGACCGACAGCATCAGCATGGGTTAAGGCCTGATTGCGCCGTCCGGGTCCGCCCTGCTGTCAAGCGCCCTCAAAACCCGCTAGGATAAGATCAACTGATAACTTAGTGATTACAGGATCAGGATGCCTTACACACTGTTTATTCCCCTCTTGGCCCTCGCATTACTGCAGGCTTCTGTCACCATCGCAGACACCCTTACTCTGCCCGATGGTGGCGTATATAACGGCCGCTTACCGACGGTCTGCTGCACGGCGAAGGCCGTATCGACTGGCCTGGTGGCGCGTCATACACAGGCAGTTTTGAACATGGCTTAATGAGCGGTCAGGGCCACTACCGCCTGCCGGGTTCGTACCAATATCAGGGACAGTTTGCCGGCGGTCTGTTCAATGGCCCGGGAGTCATTGAGTTCGACGATGGCAGTCACTATGAAGGGGAATTTAAAAACGACCGGATGCATGGTGAAGGCATGTTTACCGATGCCAGTGGCATGATCTGCGAAGGTCAATTTGCGCAGGACGACTTCATTCAGGGCAGTTGTAAATATTCACAAGGCGGAATATACACCGGCTCATTCGAAAACTGGCTGTTGCAGGGTGAGGGAACGCTTGTGCGTAACGACGTTACCTGGCACGGCGAATTTCATCAGGGAGAGTTAAGCGGTACGGCTACCGTGACACAGTCAGACGGCACCCACTACGAGGGGGAAATTGAACACTGGACATACTCAGGTAGCGGCACTCTGACGATGGCCGATGGCAGCCTGTACAGCGGTGGTTTCAAAAACGGCCGCTATTCAGGCGAAGGCACCTTAACCACAGCAGAGGGGGAGGTTCAGTCCGGTGAATTTGCGCGCGGACGACTGAATGGCAAAGGCCGCATCGACTACCCCAATGGCGACTGGTTTGAAGGGCAATTCCGCTATGGTAAACCCTGGGGTCATGGCACTTCATACACAGCAGAGACCGAAACAGAAATAAGCGGTGACTGGCAGAACAAAACACTCATCGCCCGCAGTACAGATAAAGGCGTTGACTACCTGGGCTCTACCGTTGAACGTGCGCTTTACAATCAGCAGGCACTGTTGCAGAAACAGCTGGATGCTATCAAAGCAACCGATGCTGACGATATCAATCTTTACGTGTTGCTGGTTGCCGGCAATGGGCGCCAGGGCGTTTTCTACCGGGAAGCGGTCTACGCCGAAGCGTTATTTTCCCATCAATATCAGGCTGACGGCCGTATCCTCTCGTTAATTAACAGTCCGGAAACCGTCGACACAACCCCAATGGCAACGGTCACATCCATCGACCGGGCCATTCAGGCACTGGCCGAAAAAATGGATAAAGAAAACGATATCTTATTCGTTTATATGACCAGCCACGGCAGCGAAGATTTTCACCTACAGCTGAATCAGAACGGTCTGAACCTGCCCGGCCTTTCTGCGGATTACCTGGCACAGAGTTTAAACCAATCGGCCATACAACACCGTGTGGTGGTAATTTCAGCCTGCTATTCCGGTGGTTTTGTTGAACCCTTAGCAGGCCCTGAAACTCTGGTAATGACAGCCGCAGCCAGCGACAGAACGTCCTTTGGCTGCAGTGATGAAGCAGAATTCACCTATTTTGGCCGCGCTCTGCTGGAACAGGCATTGAATCAGACCAACGATTTCAGTCAGGGCTTTCATATTGCCTATGACCTGGTTGACGAATGGGAAAACGAAAAAGACTTCAGACACTCATTACCCCAGTTATCAGCGCCTGAACCGGTACTGAGTAAACTGGAAGACTGGTATAAGACCCTGCCGGAATTTCATGCTGAAAAGATCAGTCTGGGTGAAAAAATCCGTTGGTGGTGGCGCGAAAACGATCTGAATCCGGCTTCCGTCAAAAGGCAGCCTTAATTATTGCACTATCCGATGACAGCAATAACTGAAGCGTCTGAATTAATTCCGGTGGTAAAATAACACCAAAAACAATGCTGTTACATAAAAGGAAGTAACCATGCAGAGGTACAATTTTGAGTTATTTTCAGACTACTTTCAGATCTATCTGACAGATGAAATAAAAGGTGTTATTGATTTATTGCCATTGGCACCAGACGCAGCAAAGCTGCGTCGGCGATAACACGGTTACTTAACCGCAAAGCCCTGCTTTTCCAGAAACGCTTTCATAAACGGCCGTGCTTCTTTGGAGACAATACCGGAGATCTGTTCACTCCAGGTCATGACTTTATTCGCCCCCATACGCTCTTCGTAATAGTCGTGAACCACTTTGTCGTATTCTGCCAGGGTGACTTTATCCGGCTCAGCGTTATAGCTGTTCTCATGCAATACCAGAGATAACGGCAGACGCGGGCGCAGGGTCGGGTCCTGATCCGGTACACCAATACACATACCGAATAACGGAATCACATGCTGCGGTAAGTCCAGCAGATCCGTCACGCCCTGTGGGTTATTACGGATACCGCCCACAAACAGGCCGCCAAGCCCCATGGATTCGGCTGCGACCAGCGCGTTTTCTGCCATGATGGCCGTGTCTATGGCGCCAATTAACAGCTGCTCAGCAAAGCCCAGCTTCGCCTCGGGCGCTATGCTTTTATGGCGGTTAAAGTCTGCACACCACACCAGAAATTCCGGTGCCTGTCCGACCCATTTCTGGCCACCGGAAAACTCCATCAGTTTTTCGCGTTTTTCACTGTCAGTAATACGGATAACCGATGTGGCCTGTAAAAAACTGGAGGTTGATCCGGCCTGCCCGGCGAGCAGAATCTGTTCCAGCTGTTCCGCTGTTACCGGCTCATCCTTAAATTTACGAATGGAACGGTGTGACTTCAGTAATTCAATAACCTGATTCATAACATACTCCCGTTAGGTTTCAGCCTGTTCATGACTGCCATTAATTAAATCCGAGGACGACTTCCGCATTATCACCCTGCTGGGGCTTACACACGGTTACCCGTGGTGTCAGCGATTCATTCTGTGCGTTAATCCAGGCTTTCACTTCTGCTCCGCGCTGCTGCGCCAGTTCCGGCCAGTCATCACCGGCGCTTTCAGCTTCTGCGCTGCTGACAAACGGGCACACCTGTAATTCGAGCGATTGTTTATCTTCCATCAATCCGGCTACCTTTTGCAGGTTTTTCTGATGGTCTTCTGTCAGTGCGCTTGCACCGGTCTCGTACTGCAGTGCATCGAGACGGATTTCCATCAGATAATCACCGGCAAATGACGCCAGGTTAATCAGGGTGGTATAGGGTTGCAGCGCCTGCTTAAGGTAGTACATAGCGCCGGTTTTCAGCGCCAGCACAGATAATTGCTGGGTCAGGTCATTTAGGCCGACATCCGGATCGGTAAGGTCGCCGGAAACCGGAATGGTGACCCGCACATTACCGTTATCGTCACGCAGCAGATCCAGTGCGGTATCCACCGGCATGGAGATCTGTTTGCTGACACGGTCAATGGTTGCTTCATCCACCGGCACAAAACGGGAATTACGCAACAGGAGTTTAATTTCACCACTGAGCCGGGCTTTGTCGATCTGCACGTCAATGTCGGCTTCCAGCATGCCGCGTTCAAGGTGATACCCCATGGCATTGGCCAGATAACCGTTAAACGCGGTCAGGTCCAGCTGCGTTATCTTGCCTTTAATGCTGCCCTGCGGATACACCGCACCGTCACGCTGGTAAAGAGATAAGGCGGTATCCGCTTTTATGCGGTTGTATTCATCCAGACCGGCCAGCAGGTGGAGGTTAACAGCTTTATTAAGCGCTGGCTGACTGTTATCCAGTTGTCCGTTTATTTCACTGACCGTTAATTCATAAACAGACATCTGCGCCATCAGCGCGGGCGTCACCGAATCATCACGGAAATTCAATCGCGAAATAACAGAGGATTTTTCACTGGGGTCCGCTGTATCCGCTTCATCTTCGCCCGCCTTATCGGTACCGGACTGACCGTCAGCCGGTTGCGGAAGCGATGACAACTGCTGCAGACCATTCAGAATAAAGGCCAGCGTCTGCTGCTCTGTCTGCTGATCTCCGGGTTGTGTTTTTTGCTGCGCTTCTTGTTGTGATTCTTTTTGCGGATCTTTTTCCGGGTGCTGGGCCCCTGCCGCTGCCCCAGCCCCGTCAGCGGCAGACTCGTCAGCGGCGGCAGTCTCTGCCGGTTTATCCTCACCCGCCAGCGCTAACCCCTGCAGATGACCATCCGCCTGCTTATGCAGAGACACCATCAGGCTGTGAAAATCCTGCTCACCAAGTGTCAGTGATTGCGGGCTGAAGCTGAACGCCCCGGTGCGATAGTATTCCAGCGCGGCTAATGGCACAGCGGCGGAATCCGCTATCTCATCGCCAGCGCTGTTGTCAGAGCTTTGTGCGGCACCACCCTCTACCTGCAGATTCTGCATCACCAGCTGCTTAAATGCCTGCTCTTCCCGGGTCGCCTGAATACCATCCACAGCCAGTGAGCCCAGCACAGAATGAAAAGACTGATATACAACATCCAGACCGGAAAGCTGAAGGTCCCCGTGAAAGTCCGGCCGCGACAGATCATCCAGCAACTGGCCTTCGAGCTGAATATTCAGCTTCTGCAGCGTTGCTCTGGTATCGGACGCACCGTCGCGGACATCTGCTGCGGTCAGCGCCGTCGTCAGCGACACACTGGCCTGCGAAAATCCTTCACTGACATCCGCATCCAGTGTTATATCCAGCCCCGACAAAGCCGCGCGGATATCATCGTAAGAAATATCCGTATCCGACAGCCGGATGTTTCCCTGCCAGTGCGGTGCTGTCAGTGGTGTCGCCAGGCTGCCGTGAACAGACAGATTCAACGGCTGATTCACCGTTAACTGCGAGTCTGCCAGCGATGTCCGGGTCTCAACACTCAGCAACACCACGACATCGACCGGGGTTTCCTGCGTGGTGGTGAAATTATTCAGCTGAATTTTCTCAATTGTCAGGTTTCCGCTACTGGATTGCAGCGCACTGCCCGGCGCCGAACGGACATCCCACTGCAGACGATCGTTACTCAACAATAACTGATCAACCGATACCTGCCATGCGCTGGCGGCGGACGACTCACTGCGATTATCCATCGTCTGATTCTGCGCTTCAGCTTCCGGCGGAGTATTATCTTCAGGCTGTTTGTCTGTGCCGTCAGCGGCCGGAAAACGCAGCCCGGCAATCCGCACAACAGAAGATTCAGCATCACTGGCGGCAGACTGCTGTGGGCTGTCAGACGAGGCTGTTACTGACTGAGTATTTTGGGATTCTTTGGCGGCCGGTTCTTGCGCCGTTATTTCCGCTGATGTTTCTGATGTGAGCGCTGGTGACGCATCCGCCTGTGCAGCTGGCGGTTTTTCAGCAGCGTCCCCCAGCTGTACCTGTGGCGCTGCCCGCAGGCCGTCCAACTCCACAGAACCGATACTGAGATGCTGATCCAACAGTGCCCAGGGGTCCAGCGACAACACCAGACGATTAATTTCTGTCGAGCCTGTTCCCTGCTGAGGGTGTTCCAGTCTGACACCATCAAGGCGAAGATAGGTTTTAAACGGGGAGAACTGCCAGTCTTCCACCAACAACTGATATCCCTCCCCCTGTTTCTGATACCAGCGGTCGGCGGCGAATATTGCCACCGCCGGTGCCAGATATAACAGCACCAGAATAAGTGCCAGCAGGCAGGCCAGAAAAATGCTGAAGCGCCGCAGCCAGGTTGTCAAAGTTTTGTTATCAGCCATGTCGGTTATGTACAGTTCTCAGTTCATGGGTTCCATAGCGCATCACGTAAACCGCTGGCCCGTTTTACGCGGGCCATCACACCCTGCTGCCAACAGGCTTCGCCGGAAAACAGATGGAATTCTTTTTTGCCCCGGGTAATGGCTGTGTAAATCAGTTCCCGGGTAATAACGCTTTGCCAGAAATCCGGCAACAGCAGGCACAGCTTACCAAATTCGGAGCCCTGACTCTTATGTACCGTCATGGCAAAGGCTGTTTCATGGGCGGGCAGGCGCCCGGGCAGTAACCAGCGGATTCCCCCTTCCTGATCAGGAAAGGCCACCCGCAGCACAGCCTGATCACTATCACGGTCAGCACACGGCAGTGCAATCCCGATATCGCCGTTAAACAGGCCCAGGTCATAATCATTGCGGCTGATCATCACCGGCCGTCCGGCATACCAGCCGGACTGAGGGCCGCGGGTATTCAGTAATCCACGCTGACTTAACAGGGATTCAATGCGCTGATTCACCTGCTCCACCCCGTAAGGACCCTGCCGCAGCGCCACCAGCACCTGAAACTGATTAAAGGCTGCAAATACGGCCTCAGCCGTTGCCATCTGAGTGACAGCATCACAGAAATCCTTATAGCCGCGTAACACCGCCTGTTGCCAGGCCGCCTGTTGCCAATAGGGCGTCTGCTCGTCCAGTCCGTCAAAGGTGACTTCAGGAAAGCGATGAAACGCCCGCGCTGCTGCCTGCAGATCACTCTTATTCACGGCGGTAGCCAGGTGACCAATGCCACTGTCGGCATCAAAGCGGTGAGAAACATGCAATGACGCCACGGCGTTCTGAATCACGCCGCCGTCAGGCTCGCTGTATTGGCTGAGATCATAGCCGGTCAGAGACTGCAGTAATTGCGAGAACCCGGCGTCCGGGCCGTGCTGTACACCGGCGTCACATAAATCTGCCAATACACTACCGGCTTCAACCGACGCCAGCTGATCTTTATCACCCAGCAGAATTAAACGCGCCCCGGCGGCCAGCGCATTAAATAAGTGATACATCATCGGCAGATCCACCATTGAGGCTTCGTCCACCACCACGCAATCAAACGGCAAGGTATGGGTGCGGTGATAACGGAAGCCACCCGGTGTCCAGCCTAACAAGCGGTGCAGGGTATAACTTTCATCGGGTATTTTATCGGCACCGGGCAGATCCGCCGCATCTGTGGCCTGCTGTTTCGCCGCGCGGATTGACTCTGTCATGCGGGCGGCGGCTTTTCCTGTGGGGGCTGCCAGGGCAATCGTAAGATCCGGATTCTGACTGATCAGCGCCGACAATAAGCGCGTCACTGTGGTGGTTTTACCCGTGCCCGGGCCCCCGGTAATCACTGTAAAATTCAGCACACAGGCGGTGGCGGCCGCCACTTTCTGCCAGTCCGGCGCCGTTGCACTGAGCGTCTGTTGTGATGACGCCCCCGCTGCCGGCCGGGCAAACAGGTTATCCAGAACCGCCGCCAGTGATTGCTCTTTCTGTTCGCGGTCATCGCTGTGCCACGACGATGACAATTCAGCAGACAGTGACAGGCGGCGTTCAATTTCCTGTAATACACCCTGTTCGTAAAAATAGTAGCGCGCCAGATACAGACGTTCGCCACTTAATACCAGCGGCTGGTTAGCGTAACCCGATGCGCTGTCCTGCGCGTAAAACACGGTATGGCACTCTGCCAGCGTTGCAGCGACAGTGGAACCGAGCGCCTGCCAGTCACCTTCCAGCTCTGCCACCGGACACTCAGCCAACGGCAGACAAACCTGGCCTTTGCCCAACGCCGCACTGACCAGCTGCGCGGCAAAGCCGAGTATATAAAGTGATGTTGCTTGCGCCGCGCCGCCAGAATCGCTGGCAGCCTGACGTTCATAACGGACGATCTGACGCCCCAGCTGCAGGTCAATATCACGCATAACATCCGCAGGACGGATTAAAGGTTTCATACCACATCCTCCTCCTGCGCGGCACCCAACACCCTACGCCATAACTGCAACGCCTGTTCATCAACGCCGTGATAATACACCCCCGGGGGCTGACGGATAACGGCACCCGCGGGGGGCTGAGATTCCGTCTCAGCAGCCTGTGCGAACAGATCCCCCTGGCGGTTATCGTCTGCGCTATCCAGCACATCCGCAGCATCCGGCAGGTCACTGCTTTCCGCAAAACCGGATGCGGATAAAACGGAAGCGTCACAGGCGAACAAAGGCGCAGATGCCCCCAGATGCATCCCGCGCAGATAAAAATAATAAACGCCGCCAAGGTGCTGTTGCGGTGAATAATCCGGCAGACGCTGACGCAATAACTGATCCAGAGCTACCGTATAAATCCACGCCTGCAGATCGTATTGGTGATCCTGCATGGCCTGTTGCAGGGCCTGTGGCGAATAATCCTGCAGACGATACCCCAGATGATTGGATTTATAATCGGCCACGTAATAACGCCCGCGATAACAGAAAATCAGGTCAATAAAACCTTTCAGATAACCGGATAGCGGATCAAACTGAAAACGTCCGCTCTGTGTGGTGGAATTATCCGCCGGCAGCGCCAGCAGTGTATTAATCTGCTCTGCCCTTAAACCCGCCACCGGCAGATAAAATTCCATTTCGTCCAGTCGCTCTTCCGCCGCAATATCCTGCAGGGTAAATACGTCGCCCTGATCATTCATTAACGGGCTCTGCACCACCGAGGTTAACCACTGACACAGATCCGTCACCTGTTCAGGCCGTTCTTCAGACGGTTGCTCAGTTTGTTGTGCACCTGACGGTAACAGCGGCTCACCCTCAGCCTGCTCCCCTGCCCCGCGGTCAGCATCATCTGCCGATACTGCCAACAGGCCATAATGTTTCAGCTCTGCCGTTGTGATATCCGCCAGAAGGTCCGGGGCATGAAAATCCCAGTGCTCCAGAATGGCGTGCAGACAGGTACCGGCGTTTGCTCCGCGCACAAAAGTTAATGCCGGATGATCAGCATTAAAGTCTTCGTCCGGGGTGCCTGCAGTCTGTCCGGTCAGATAATAGAGCTCACTGTCAGCCACCAGAATATCCTGCGGACGCTCCGGCTCATCGGTACGCAGTACCCCTTCTTCGTAGGCAGAATCTTCATAATTTTCACCGCCATGAGCGGCCGTTAACTGGCTGTAACTGCTGACCCGCCAGTGATCCCAATGACTGTGCGCCAGCTGCGCAGCCCGGATCTGCGGCGTGTCATTAATAGACTGATGACGGGTCTGTTCCGTTTGCCACAGTGGCGGCGCCAGCATTTGCAAAGCCCCGGACTGGTTAATCCGTTGCTGCAATGCAGCCCAGTCCGGGTCCGGGTCCAGTTGCAATAAATATCCCAGAGCGGTTTCAGCAATGCGCGACTTTTTCTGTTTTTTATTCTGGCCATTCACCGCATCTGTCAGCCAGATAAAACAGCCCTGCACTGCGCGGGTAAGCGCCACATACAATAGCCGCAGGGACTCGGCCAGAGCATCCTGCTGCGCTGCCGCCCTGGCCTCATTATCCGGCGCCAGATCCAGCACCATAGCGTCGTGTTGCCCGGAAAAATATTGCGTATCGCTGCGCGCATCCGGCTGAAAACTGTCATCCCACAAATAGGGTAAAAACACCAAAGGATATTCCAGCCCTTTGGATTTATGGATGGTCACAATGGTAACCAGGTTGGCATCACTTTCCAGCCGCAACTGAGCCTCATCACCGGAACGTTCTTCGGAAAAAACCTGCTCACCGAACCAGCGCAGTAAGGCTTCGTGTCCGCGCAGTCGTCTTGATGCTGCCTGCAGTAATTCCCCCAGATGCATGATATTGGTAAGCCGCCGTTCACCATCATTGTGCCGGCGTAAACGTTCAGCCCGGCCGTCTTCTTCCAGCCATTGCATAACAGCAGCCATCACGCCGCGCCGGTTCCACAGCCGGTGATAAATAAAATTCTGCTCCAGCACATTTTCCCAGGCCTGTTCATTATTCAGCAGCTCATCCAGCTGCACCGCACTGTACCCCTGAGTACGGGTGGCCAGTGCGGTGCGCAGAGCACGCTCATCAGCCGGGTGGGCCACGGCCTGCAGCCAACAGAAAAGGTCCGCGGCTTCCTGGGAGTCGTAGACGCTGTCACGGGTCAGAAACACACTGCCGATGCCACAGGCCATCAGAGCTTCACGTATCCAGCCCGCCTGTTTACGGCTGCGTACCAGAACCGCAATATCTTTTGCCTGTACCGCGTTGTTACCGAGCTGTCCGGCACCCTGAATTAACGCATTAATGCGCTCTGCGCATTGTCGGGCAACAGCCCCCTGCGCCTGACTCCGTGAATATTCTTCGCCATCGAACCAGAGCTGCAATGGCGCCTGCGGTTCAGCACCGACCGAGAAGGCTTCAGAATCTGCTTTACCGGCAGCCTGCACCGTTACAAACGCAATATCGCTGTCATAGACAAACGGACTGCTGTGGGCGGAAAACAATTGGTTAACCCCATCAACCAGCTGAGAATGGCTGCGCCAGTTGGTCGCCAGGGTAAACCTCTGCTCATCGCTCAGCTGCCGGCGTGCCTTAATGTAAGTAAAAATATCGGCGCCGCGGAAACCATAAATAGCCTGCTTGGGATCGCCGATCATAATCAGGCCGTAGTCATCTGACGGTACCAGCTGCGATGTATCCCGCGCGTCCTGCGGGGCATTCAGACCACAGGGGGGATAAATACGGTTAAAAATATCGTATTGCTGCGGGTCGGTATCCTGAAATTCATCGATCATGGCCTGCGGATATTGGCGGCGGATATGAGCTGCCAGTTTTTCGCCCTGATGGCCGCGCAACGCCGTGGATAATAACCGCAGCAAATCATCCGGCGTCAGCGCACCGGCTTTTTCCAGCAGTTCAAAATAACGGGTTTTAATAACATCCAGCCAGGCGGCTTCAAGCATCAGGGTTAGTGCATCAGCACTGGCCAAAAAACGCTCCAGCTGATCAAACAGCGGATGTTGTGGTAATGCGCCGTCTTTCAGTTTAGTGGCCATGCCTGATGGCGTCAGACGGCTGAGGTTGTCCGGTGGCGGCAGATAAAATTCAGCGGAAAAATACGCCATCATCTGAGCAATCCAGTTAGGCGCATTTTTTTTACTGTAACTGCGTTTATCCAGCCCGGAGTCCTGAATAAGTGCTGCCAGATCCGCCTCGGAGGTATCAGCACAGAGGGCCGCTAACTGCTGAAATTCATGTTCTGCCTGTTGCCACAGCGCCTGCAGATCCTGAGATTCCAGTACCGGCAATATCATCATATCCGGCCGGCTGATGCGTGCACGTACTTTATTAAACAGAGCATCCGGGCCGGAATACTTACTTAATAAAAAACGTCCCTGCCCTTCGTTAAGCCCATAGGCCTGGGTCCGCCATACATCCTCGCACGCCTGCTGCAGATAACGCTCACTGTCGAGCACCAGTTCCGCATCAAATACCACGCCACTGTCAAAGGCGAACTGCCGGAGCATACGCTGACAGAAGCCGTGAATGGTATAAATAGCGGCCTCGTCCATTAACGCCAGGTTGGTCTGTAACCAGGGCAGTAACTGCTGACGGATATCGGTTTCGCTGCGCTTCTCTTTATCAGCAATCTCCTGCAGGTACTGATTTAAATGCGTGTCTTCGGCGGGCTGACCATTGTCCAGACGCAGCAGATCTTCCAGCGTTGAACGCAGCCGCTGACGGATACGCCCACGCAACTCTTCAGTGGCGGCACGGGTAAAGGTCACCACCAGAATCTGATCACACCCCAGCCGGGCATCAGTGCCCGCACTGGCGGAAAGACCATGACCAAGAATTAAACGGTTATACAGGCCCGTAATGGTGAAAGTTTTGCCGGTACCGGCGCTGGCTTCAATCAGTGATTGACCACGCAGGGGAAAATCCGGAATCGACAGCGTTTTCATACTGTCCCTCCTGTCTGATCATCCGCTTCAACAAAATCAGCCAGCATCTGCATTAAACCACCGTAGTCAGCCAGCCAGCCGGCCGGATCAGCAAGCAGCGTATGCTGACAAAAATCCGGCAGACAACGCTGCAGATACGGGGAAGCCAGCTCACCGAATTCAGCGTCCGCCAGTAGCGCCAGTTTTTTATTCAACGACTCGGCACAGGCATTGTCGTCATCCGGGTATTTTTCTGCACACGCCTGCTGAGCCTGCATCACACTCCATAAGGTATCGGGCAAATGTGGAAACGGCTGTTGCCAGATTTGCCAATACCACTGCAGGGCCAGAGCAATACATTCTTTTGCCCTTTGCTGAGACGGTGCCTGCAGACGCAACTGACGCAGATGCACTGACTGCTTTTCTTTCGCCAGCCCCAGCAGCACAGCATAACGGGTAGCACCCGGGTCAGCGGCTGCCGCCAGTACCAGATCCAGCCACACGGCCAATAAATGTCGCCCACGGATATCCCCTACCCAATGAAACAACAGAAATGCCGCGCTGTCGTCTGCTGTGGCAAAAGCGCTCTGTCTTTCTCCCTGAACCCGGGTGTCGTCAATCAGGGTTTCCAGCGGGCGGCTGTCCAGCGGCTTGTCACTCAATAGTGCGATCTGTTCCGCCAGCGGACGGGCATCGTCCACCAGCCCGGCGCTCCAGACATCGCCCAGTGCATTAACCGGCAGCTGACCTAACGCCTGCTGGCGGGTACTGAAATCCTGTTGATCACTGTGCCAGGGGCCTGCATCTGTACGGGATAAATCCGTCAGCGCCAGTTGCAGCCAGTCTTCTTTCAGCTGAAACAGTGACAGGCCCTGCAGAGTAAAAGGTTCTTCTGTTTCGTGCGCATGCCAGTAAATATCAAACGAGGCTTTCAAACGGCGTTTAACAAAAAATTTAACCGGGTCCAGCAGTGCCTGTTTAACGTCTTCCCAGGGCACCTGGCGGGTATCCAGCTCCGCCGGCAGCGGTAACGGCGCCGAAAAAAACGATTCCGCAGCGGAACCACCGGTGCTGGTTGTTTCACTCTCTGCGGCAGAATAAGCTGGCGTATTAGCCACCGCCGACCACACAGGCTGATAACTGATCACAGCACGGTCATCCGCCGCCGGATCAAACGTCAGCCGGTTGTAGGGTTGCAAAGGTAAGGCTTCGGTCAGCCAGGCCTGCATATTGCGGCGGCTCTGCTGATGCGGCAGGTGAATATCCTGTTGCAGACAATAACCGTCGCACAGGTAATCCTGTAATTCTGCCACCAGCACCGACGGCTGCAGTTCTGCATTTTCGCGCACATCACGGCCACGATAACTGATGTACAGATAATTCTGCGCAGAGCAGACAGCTTCCAGAAATAAATAACGGTCATCTTCACGACGTGAACGATCGCCACGCCGCGGCTGCCCACTGACCATTAAATCAAACCCAACCGGCGTCACCCGGCGCGGATAATCTTCATCATTCATCCCCAGCAGACAGACGGCCTTAAACGGAATTGAACGCATGGGCATCAGGGTACAGAAATTAACCGGACCGGCGAGAAAACGCTGCCAGCCGCCCTGCTGCCCCAGTTCATTCACAAACCAGCTGCGTACCACCACCGGGCTGAGGGTTTGCTGAAAACCAGACAGGGTTAATTCCTCATGCCAGCCGGTGATGGCATCGCGGATTTTTTGCAGCCCATACTGCTCGTCATCTTCAGCCAGATAAAAATCGTCGAGCATCTGCAGCAGAAGATCCACCCATTGAGCGGCCGTCTTTTCCTGGCCAGCCCGGGAAGCGCTGAATACGCTTTGCCAGTGCTCAAGGGTATCGATAAAGCGCATCAGGCGGCCCAGTAATTCGCCATCATTACCTTCCACGGCAGAGACCGGGAAATCGCCCTGAAAACCCTGTTGGCTGTCGGGCATGGCATACCCCAGTAACAGCTGACGCAAGCCTTTACGCCAGCTGTTCTGTTCAAAGGCCGGCAACCCCAGTTGCCGGCGCTGTTCTCCGTTCAGCCCCCAGCGGACCTGCGCGCGCGACAGCCAGTCACGCAGCGGGGCAAGGTCGTCTTCACTGATACCAAAACGATGACGGATGGCCGCCACATCGAGCCAGTCCTGCACTTCGGTAATCAGAAAGCGGCTGTCTGCCAGATTCAGCAAATTTAAAAAACTGTCGATTAACGGATCTTCCTGCGCCATGGACTGGTCGGCGATAGCCCAGGGAATACGATAGTCTTCTCCGCTGACAGTCCGGCCCCGGCTGCTGGCAAATACCGCATCAATATAGGGCGCGTACTGATCAATATCCGGCACCATCACCACAATATCGCGCGGTTTCAGCTCCGCATCATGATCAAGCCAGTGCAGTATCTGATCATATAAGCGCTGCACTTCCCGCAGCGGACTATGCCCGCTGACCAGGCGGATACTGCCATCATCGCGCTCAACCGGCTGTTTGAAGGTACTGCTGTCCAGTGCGGCGCCGGTAAATGCTGGTTGCTGACGGTCGATAAGATTCAGAATATCGTCCTGCAGGTACTGCAGCAGAGACGCTGGCTGACGTTCTACATAGGCTTCGATATCCACCATATTATCGGTTTGTCCGGCGGCCGTTTCATGCACCAGGGTTAAAAAATCACGGCCCAGGCGGCCCCAGGAAGCCAGCAGCGGATTACCGCGTTCAAGCAGTTCTGCGGCGTTTGGCTGTTGACGTAAAATGGTGCGGCGCTGTTTGTCACTGACGATATCGCCCCAGAAATTGCGGCACGGATTTAACAGAAAAAAGTGCACATCAATGGCCGGCGAAATGGCCTGTAATCCCTGCCAGTAGCTGCCCGGTAATGCCGCAATACCAAACACAAATAAACGCCGTGGCAGCCCCTGCAGACGTTCAGGGTATTGCTTTACCAGAGTCTGCAGCTGATCAAGCAGCCGCGCCCGGTGGTCCAGCGAGTGTCCCAGCTCAGCACTGTCGGCGACCAGGGCGCGCCATACCACCGGTTGCCAGGGATGCGCGCTGACGTCACTGCCACGGATATCATCCACACCCAGTTCCCAGTTCAGCAACCAGTCAGGCCGGTACAGCAGATATTGGTCAAACACGTCAGCCACTGTCTGCGCCAGCTGATAGCACTTGAGGCCGTCGTGATCGCCCTCCAGGTAATGCCTGATGGCAACGCAGGCCGGATCCGACATCAGCTGTGGCAACAGACGCATCAGCTTCCAGGCCATGATCTGTTTATCGAAGTGAGACTGTTCCGGCAATTCCGGCTTGAGGCGGTTGAATACCTGCCAGATAAAACTCGACGGTAAAGGGAAATCAACCTGAGCAGCAATGCCCAGACCGTCAGCGAGCTGCAGCTTAAGCCAGTGCGCCATGCCCTGACTCTGTACCAGAATGGCTTCCTGTGCAAACGGCGACAAAGGCTCTGTGCGCATCTCGTTGAGCAGGATTTCCCGCAGAACTTCGAGATCGTTGGAATGGTACAGACGGAACATAGAGCCTCAGTGCCGGGACCGGAAAGGAAAGACTGAGGTTACCAGATATTGCGGCGCCTCTGAATAACGGACGCCGGCCCATGCCGGCGGTTATTGCAGACAGTTGTCGGTATTGTCTTTGCGACAAACATTCAGGCCGGTATAGATCACCATATTCACCAGATCACCATTGGCCAGTTTATTCAGCATATCCAGCGTCTGGCGGCCTATGGCTTCAGGTTGCTGACCAACATTGACAGTGGCCAGGCCATCACGCAGGTAGGCTAACTGGTCAGGAACGGTATCGATGCCGGCGATGATCAGCTCACCGCTGGTGATGGCTTGCCGGTATGGGGCCAGAGCCTGACGGTATTCACCGGCCTGAAACTGAGCCCCGCCGCCGGTCAGCAGCATCGCATCCGGTTGTTCGACTTCAAGAAGACGCTGCAGCTGTAACACCGCGCGCCGGTAATCGCCCTGATGAAAAATCGGACAGCCGGGCATAAATTGCCAATGTGTGCGTGCCTGCATCACCGCCTGAATACCATTCACGCGGGCACTGTGGTTGGATGAGTCTGCCCGTTCTGACTGAATACAGTAACGTCCGCCCTGTGGCCGCAGCCGGTCCACTTCCAGCGCCAGACGTTTACCGAGCGCAAAATCATCGGTGCCCACGTAGGAATCCACCACAGAAAAATCAACCGGCACATCAAACGCAACTAACGGCCGGTTCCAGCTGGCCAGCTGATCACCCAGCATGGACTTTATCCATTCAGCCTTAACCGCAGAAAATGCAAGGCCATCAATATCCGTTTTCATCAGCGCTGATATCACATTGACCTGTTCACGGATATCCACCCGGTCGGTGGCAAACACCAGACAATGCACTCCCTGACGCTGTGCCTCATCCTCGCAGGCCTTACCTACCTGGGTAAAAAATGTGTCTTCACTTTTTGGTACCAGTACATAGACCTGCTCACCCTGTTGCTTCAGCTGCTCTATCTGTGTGAACAGCTTATCCAGCTGCGCGGCATAAAGCGGCCGCAACGGCAGAAACAGAATCAGCAATATGCCCACAACTCCGGCCATTAAGATCCTTGCCTTTAAGACCGCTGGCATTAAGGTTGCCACTCTTACCTGTTGCATATGGCCTCCTGAAACTGGCCTCCTCAAATAAGGATCACCAACTGCATCTGTGCCGGGAAATAATCAGACTGCGACCAGTATAGTTGCCGGACAATGGCATGACACTGGCCTGAGCTCATCTTTTAGACTGATTTTAACGGGGGAATAAAAGCTCAGAGCTAACCGGAGTGATTGACGGAAACGCTGATGGAGAGATTGGCTGGAGAGATTGGCTGAAGCCCTGATTGTGTGACCTGATTAACATCTTCAGACGGATGTGACACTTTTATTGAACTTTCTTTACAGAAGCCTCTCAGAAATGACTCACTTTCTATAAGCATGACTGAAGGAGCAAATAATGAAAGCACTGATCACTGCACTGACTGCAACTATGATGGCACTCGTAATGACAGCCTGCAGCGAGGAAAAAACTGAAACAGCCAGCCAGAAAGTGGAAAATGCTGCGGAAACAGTACAGGAGTCCGCTTCCGAAGCCTATGATGAAACGAAAGACACAGTTTCTGAGGCCGCTGAAAATACCGGCGAATATATTGAAGAAAAAAGCGATGACGTTTCAGATGCCACCAGCGATATGGCAACCGATGCAGGCAATGCAGTAGAAGATGCCTGTGAAGAAGCCAAAGAAACTGCTGGTGCTGACGACACTGACTGCTGATATTCAGCGTCTGGCAATAACCCGGTCAGGATGAACGGGTCATAAAAAGAGCGCCATTGGCGCTCTTTTTTTTAATTGGCGCTCTTTTTTTATCTGTAGGATTTTTATTCACCGAAACCCCACAGCGCTCATCGTCCCGGATTTAAATACCGGAAACAGATACTGAATCAGCGCTGAGCCGCCGCCCGGGCGCGGGCAGCATGCAATTTTTTATAACTGGCCAGCAGACGCTGATGTTTTTCCAGACCATCCAGGTTCATGTTGGTGGGTGTTAAACCATAAAAACGCAGCGAGCCATCCACTGACTGCAAAGCGGCGTCCAGACGCTCATCACCAAACATGCGACGGAAATTCATATCGTAATCCTGAATATCCATATCATCATCCAGCGTGACTTCCAGCACGCAATTCAGCGCCTGATAAAACAGTCCCCGCTCCACCGTATTATCATTAAACTGCAGGAACATCTCCGTCAGTTCTTTGGCTTCTTCGAGACGATTCACGGCCAGATAAATCAGCAGTTTGAGTTCGAGAACAGTCAACTGCCCCCAAACCGTATTGTCGTCAAATTCAACCCCGATTAAGGTGATGATATCGGTATAGTTATCCAGTTCGCTTTCTTCCAGGCGCTCCACCAGATCGTTTAAGCCTTCGTCATCAAGGCGATGCAGGTTAAGAATATCCTCGCGGAAATACAGGGCTTTATTGGTGTTATCCCAGATCAGGTCGTCGACCGGGTAAACTTCGGAATAATCGGGCACCAGAATACGGCAGGCCGGTGCCCCGAGATCATGATAGACAGCGACATACGATTCTTTGCCGATGTCTTCCAGAATATCAAACAGGGTATCGGCTTCCTGACGGTTGGAGTCTTCCCCATCACCGGAAAAATCCCATTCACAGAATTCGAAATCGGCTTTGGCACTGAAAAAGCGCCATGACACTAACCCGGTTGAGTCGATAAAGTGCTCGACGAAATTATTCGGCTCCTGCACTGCCTGACTTTCAAACGTCGGTTGCGGCACATCGTTCAGGCCTTCAAAGCTGCGCCCCTGCAGGAGTTCTGTCAGACTGCGCTCCAGCGCCACCTCAAAACTCGGGTGGGCGCCAAAAGACGCAAACACACCGCCGGTACGCGGATTCATCAGGGTGACACACATCACCGGAAACTGGCCGCCCATTGAGGCATCCTTGACCAGAACCGGGAACCCCTGCTCTTCCAGCCCCTGAATACCGGCGACGATGCCGGGATACTGGTTAAGCACCTCCGGTGGGACATCGGGCAGCGCAATTTCGTTTTCCAGAATTTCCCGTTTCACAGCACGTTCGAAAATTTCCGACAGACACTGCACCTGCGCTTCCTCAATGGTATTGCCGGCGCTCATACCATTACTGAGAAACAGGTTTTCAATCAGGTTGGAAGGGAAATACACAGTTTCACCATCCGAATGCCGGATAAAGGGCAGCGAACAGATGCCGCGCGCCACATTGCCGGAATTGGTATCAATCAGGTGCGAGCCCTGCAGCTCACCTTCCGGGTCATACACGCCGAGACAATAGTCGTCGAGAATACCTTCGGGTAATGCATCACCGGCGCCTGGTTGAAACCACTTTTCGTCGGGATAATGAACAAATTCGGCTGCGGCCAGTTGCTCACCGAAAAACTGATCGTTGTAAAAGAAATTGCAGTTCAGGCGCTCGATAAACTCACCTAATGCAGATGCCAGTGCGCTTTCTTTGCTGGCGCCTTTACCATTGGTAAAACACATCTGGGAGTCGGCATCGCGGATATGCAGCGACCACACATTGGGCACAATATTCCGCCACGAGGCAACTTCGATCTTCATGCCCAGACCGGCAAGAATCTCACTCATATTGGCGATGGTTTTTTCCAGCGGCAGATCTTTACCGGGAATAAAGGTTTCACCCTCGGTATCCGTACCCGTCGTCAGCAGTGCCTGAGCGTCATCATCCAGGTTGTCCACCGCCTCGATAACAAACTCCGGTCCGGTCTGAACCACTTTTTTAACGGTACAGCGCTCAATCGAACGCAGAATGCCCGTGCGGTCTTTCTCTGACAGATCTTCCGGCAGCTCAACCTGAATTTTAAATGTCTGGTTATAGCGGTTTTCCGGATCAACAATATTGTTCTGTGACAGACGGATATTTTCCGTCGGAATATCCCGTGCCAGACAATACACTTTCACAAAGTAAGCTGCACACATCGCCGATGACGCCAGAAAGTAATCGAACGGGCCCGGTGCCGAGCCATCCCCTTTGTAGCGGATGGGCTGATCAGCCACCACGCTGAAGTCGTCGAATTTGGCTTCAACCCGCAGGTTGTCGAGGAAGTTAACCTTAATTTGCATGCAGAGTACCGGATGATTGTTGTGTTGCAGGTGTTCTGAGACTGTTCCGGAACACCGGGGCGGCCATTATGCGGATTTTTATCGCTGTCGTCTCGCCCGGGCGGGCGGATAATCAGGCTGCGTCTGAATCAGAGCGCTGACCACAGGCGGCGATAGCCAACCACTGACTTAATGGATCGGAACTATCAGCATGATAGGCCAGCTTAATCATGCCAGCCAGCGGCATTACAAGACCATTTGTACAGGTTATTGTATAGACTTTGTATAGATATTTGGGTCTGCTATGTCACAACTGATACGCTTTGTTTATGCCAGCCGTTCTGTGCATACGCCTGCCAACGGCGCCGTTGACCCGGTTGTCGGTTCCATTCTTGCCCAATCCCGGCGGAATAACCCCAGAGAACAGATCAGCGGTGTGCTGTTTTTCGGCGACGGCTATTTCTTTCAGTGCCTGGAAGGCGAAGAATCAAAGGTCATTGCCACCTTTAACCGCATTCTGAAAGATGACCGCCATCAGGATGCGCGGGTGTTGATGCAGGAGGAAATCAGCGAACGTCTTTTCACCGACTGGTCAATGAAATACGTGCCTGCCGCCGAAGGGGTGCAGTCTCTGCTTAAAGAGAATGGCTATCGTCGTTTTACACCGTTTGAATTTTCCCCACATTTCATTAACACGCTGATCCGTTACTTTCAGCAACTTCAGCAAACGCCTTCGAGTGGGGCTGACGAGCCTCTTTTGCCCGGCCAGGCCAAACAACCGGCGGCGCAGAACGGAATATTGCACCGTATTGCTGCCAGACTGGGCTTCAGCTGAATGCATTCCTGATGCTTAACAACCCCCTGCCAATGCTTACGTTCAGCCGGTCGCGGTTATGTCGCGGTTATTAAGGGAACCTGTACCCGTCAGGCTGTCAGAACTATTAACAATGTGCTGGATTCATGAGCAGTACTCATAACAGCGATCAGCAGAACATCGCGGAAATATAAGGTCGTTATAAGAGACACTATGTTCATTCACAATTCCGATGGCAGGGGTATGGTTTTGTACTCAGCCTGCTACCATCAGCAAAGAACACTGAACGCATGGAGGCAGAGAGCTCCGGCCAACAGCTGTTAAACAGAATGCAAAACCATACATAAGCATCAACTGACAGCCGTCAGATGCGATGCACATTTCAGGTTGCACGGAATCTGCTGCAACCTTCAGCCGTGAGACTGACACCAAAGCCAACCGTGACACAGGCTTACAGTAAGCTAAACAGAATCATGAGGGAGAGCCATGAAACTTCATATCAATGATCAGACCTACGACGTCCAGACGGAAGACGATACCCCACTACTCTGGGTCATCCGTGATGACCTCGGCATGACGGGCACAAAATATGGCTGCGGTCTGGCTCAGTGTGGCGCCTGCTCAGTCATGGTCGACGGAGAAGTTGTACGCTCCTGTGTGACACCGGTCTCCAGTGTCAGCGGAAAACAGATCACCACCATTGAAGCCATCGAAAAGGATCAGGTCGGAAAAAAAGTCGTCGAAGCCTGGACTGATCATCAGGTACCTCAATGTGGTTATTGCCAGTCCGGTCAGGTCATGGCCGCGACTGCCCTGCTGAAATCCACTCCGGCGCCCAGCGAAGAGCAGATTAATGCCGCCATGATTAACCTCTGCCGCTGCGGAACCTACAACGCCATCCACGCCGCCATGGCAGGCCTGGCGACGGAAGTTAAAGTGACTACGGAAGCGGGAGAATAATCTGATGAATTCAATTGACGATAAACAGTTACCTGACACAGAAGAATTTTCTGAACAGCCGGTTAACGTCTCACGCCGTAAATTCTTATTATCCTCTGCCGGTCTGACAGCGGGTGCCTTTGTACTGGGGGTTGGCCTGCCGGCCGGCAATGCCCGCGCGGCTGCCGACAAAACCCGGGGCACCAAAGTCCCGGCGTTCCTGGAAATTCTGCCGGATAACCGGGTGCGCCTGCAGTCTTCTTTCGTTGAAGGCGGCCAGGGTATTTTTACTGCCATGGCCCAGATTGTGGGTGAAGAACTGGACGCTGATCCATCCACCTTTCTGGTGGAAGCTGCACCGGCCGGAGCCGACTATGTGGTTATGAGCAATGGTATGCGTATTACCGGCGGCAGTATGTCGGTCCGCATGAGCTATACAACTATGCGCCGCCTGGGGGCACTGGCGCGTAAAATGTTGCTGGAAGCCGGCGCTGTCGCGTTGAACGTACCGGTAAAAGAACTCACCACAGAGCCCGGCAAAGTGGTACACAGCAAAACCGGCCGCTCAGTTGCTTACGGCAAACTGGCCAGTGCTGCACTGGATATGCCGGTGCCTGATCCGGACAGTGTCACTCTGCGCGATAAAAAAGACTTCCGCTGGATCGGTAAAGGCATGGACCGTCTGGATGTGTACGACAAATCCACCGGTAAAGCAGAATATTCTATCGATGTTAAAGTCGACGGAATGCTGCACGCAGCCGTTCAGCATGCACCGCGTCTGGGGATGACGGTAAAACGCATCCGCAACCTTGAACAGGTTCAGAACATGAGCGGCGTACACTCAGTGCATGAACTGGAGGGGGCCGTTGCCGTGGTCGCTGAACGTTGGTGGCACGCCAAACGCGCCGTCGAAGGCGTATTAGTAGACTGGGCTGAAGCCACCTCAGAACCGGAAAACCCGGCAATGCGCCATATGCCGGCAGATTATTCCACCGACGGCCATGCGGAACTGCTGACCTCAAAAACCACCGCCAAAGGTGCCGAAGCCGAGGCCAATGGTGATGCCCGTTCCGTGCTGGATGCCGCAGAGGATGTACTGCATGCAACCTACCACACGCAGCATGTTCATCATGCGCAGCTTGAGCCGCCTTCCGCGCTGGCGAAATTCAATGACGACGGATCGCTGGATATCTGGATGCCAAACCAGGCGCAGGATGGATTTACCGGCCTGATTGCTAAGCAGACAGGACTGCCGAAAGAGAAAATCAATCTGCACTCTCCTCTGCTCGGTGGTTTCTTTGGCCGCCACTTTACTTACACAGCAGGCAGTCCGTATCCACAGGCCATTGAACTGGCACAGAAAACCGGCCGCCCGATCAAACTGATCTGGAGCCGCGAAGAAGAATTCCTGCGTGACACCATGCGTCCGATGGCAGCAGTAAAACTGCGTGCCACGCTGGACGCCAACGGCCTGCCAAAAGCGCTGGAAGCTGTCAGTGCAACAGAAGGCCCGAATGACGCCCTGTATGGCCACCAGGAAGGCAAAGCCGATAACGGTGCTGTCGAAGGTCTTTCCGGTAAATCATACAAAATAGAAAACATGCGGATTGCCCAGGAATATGTCAAAAACCCTGCCATGCAGGGCTACTGGCGCTCTGTGGGTCACTCCATGAATGATTTTGTGTATGAATGTTTTCTGGATGAAGTCGCCGACAAAGGCGGTATCGACCCTTATCAGCTGCGTCTGCAGTTGCTCAGTGATAACGAACGTCTGACCAACCTGCTGAATGCGGTAGTGGATTTATCCGGCGGCTGGAAACGGGGGCCGTTCACCGCAGAAGACGGTTCCAGACGCGCCCGCGGTATTGCCATGGCATCGCCATTCGGTTCTGAAACCGCATCCGTGGCTGAAGTCTCCATCGAAAATGGCGAAGTCCGTGTGCACAACATCTGGCAGGCCATGGACCCTGGCTCCATCGTTAACCCGGCCATTATCGAAGCGCAGATTAATTCTTCCGTCAGCCTTGGCCTGTCCGAGGTACTGATGGAAGAAACGGTTTATAAGAATGGCGAACCCACCGCGCGCAACTACGATATGTACCCGATTCTGCGCCCGGATCAGATGCCGGACGTGAAAGTAAAAATCATCGAAAGCGGTGCCAAAATGGGCGGCGTGGGCGAACCCGGCCTGCCTTCTGTGCCACCGGCCGTGGTCAATGCCGTGTCTCAGCTGATTGGCAAACGCATACGCAGTATGCCGCTGTCCCGTCATAACCTGAGCGCCTGACGGCAAACAAAGAAGCGCAAAAAAACGGTCACGGGGCAATCTTCCCCGTGACCACAAGCATTCTTTCTGACCCATTTAAGGACAGACGATGAAAAAATTTCTGATCGTAATAATCGCCCTGATCGTTATTGCCCTGGGCATGGCCTGGTATGGAACCAGCCTGCCGGCATCAACGTTCGACACTACTGATACTCAGGACCCGGCGCCGGCAGAGCTGATAGAAAAAGGCGAATACATCGCCCGTGCCGCTGACTGTGTCGCCTGCCACAGCACACCGGAAAGCAAACCCTTTGCCGGTGGTCTGGAAATGGCGACGCCGATGGGCATCATTTACGCCACCAATATTACCCCGGATAAAACCACCGGTATCGGTCATTACACACTGGCCGATTTTGAACGCGCTGTGCGTCAGGGCGTAACCCCTGAGGGCAAACGCCTGTATCCGGCAATGCCCTATCCTTCTTACGTCAAAATGACGGATGACGATATCGAGGCGCTGTTCGCCTACTTTAAATACGGCGTCGAGCCCGTGATGCAGGAAAATAAAGAATCGACTATTCCGTGGCCATTAAATATGCGCTGGCCGCTGGCGTACTGGAATATCGTTTTCACTGATGACGGTGTTTACCAACCAGACGAAACCAAAGACGACCTCTGGAACCGTGGCGCCTATCTGGTGCAGGCCGCCGGACACTGCGGCAGCTGTCACACAGAGCGCGGCATGGTTATGCAGGAAAAAGCTTTGGATGAAAGCAGTGACCTCTACCTCGCAGGGGCAACGCTGGATGGCTGGTACGCCCCGAGCCTGCGCAACGATCACAATATTGGTCTTGGCCGCTGGAGTGAAAGCGACGTGGTGGACTTCCTCAAACACGGACGTAACGAGCACGCCGTCGTGTATGGCTCCATGACAGATGCCTACAACAACTCGACTCAGTTCCTCACCGACAATGACCTGAAAGCCATGGCACATTATCTGAAATCCTTACCAGGCAATCCGCAACGGGACGGTGCGCCCTGGACATACGATGCCAGCACAGTAGAGCAGCTGAGTGTGGCGAACCGTTCGTCGGTTCCGGGAGCCAAACTCTACTATGACCGCTGCAGTGCCTGTCACGGTGTTGATGGTAAAGGCAAAGGCCAGTGGATTCCGCCACTAGCCGGCAGCGCTTCATCAATGGCATCAACAGCGGTTTCTTCTATCAACGCCACACTGAATGGTTCCGGCCGTGTGGTCAGCAATGGAGTACCGGATGCGTACCGCATGCCACCGTACCGTCAGCAGCTGGATGATGAAGAAATGGCTGAATTACTGACCTTTATCCGTACCGCCTGGGGCAATACCGGTGGCCCGGTGAGCAAGGAAGAAGTTGCTGAACTGCGGGCCGATACCGACCCGGCCAGCAGTGATGTGATTGTGTTGCAGATGCGTTAATCAACACATCGGCAACCTGAAGAAAAAAGCGCGTGTCTTTCGGGATACGCGCTTTTTTTATTTTTGCGCTTACTTTTAACAGCGCATACTTTTTAAAGTGCTAATTTCTGCCGCCATTATTTTTCAGATAATAAAGCGTGACAGATCTTCTTTCATTTTCTCACTGATTGTCATCAGTTCACCGGCCTGTTGCGCGCTCTGACTGCCGATGGCTGCCATCTCGGTGGCCGCTTCACTGATGGCGATGGAGTTATTATTGATCTCCATATTGACCGATGTCTGCTCTTCCGCCGCCGTTGCAATCTGGCCTGCCATATCACTGATGGTGCGCACCGCATTGCGGATTTCATCCAGACGTACGCTGGCCTGCTCCGCATCTTCCACACTGGTTTCCGTCAGTACCCGGCTATCGGCCATACTTTTGACCGCGGCCTGGGTGGCTTCCTGCAGTATGGTCATCATACGATGAATTTCTTCCGTCGACGCATGCGTGCGCTGCGATAGTTCGCGCACTTCATCCGCCACCACGGCAAAACCACGTCCCTGCTCACCGGCACGGGCGGCTTCAATAGCGGCATTCAGTGCCAACAGATTGGTTTGCTCGGCAATACCTGAAATCGTTGACACTATGCCGGTAATTTCCTGCACGTGCTCATTCAATGCTTCGATCTGCGTTGACGTTTTGCCAACCTCGCTGGACAGACGGGTAATACTTTCCTGACTCTTACGTACCTGCTGCTGCCCCTGAACACTCAGAGCAACGGCTTCCTCAGAGGTATTGGCGGCATTCGCAGCGTTACCGGCAATCTCCTGGGTGGCCTGTGTCATTTCATTCACGGCGGTAGCCACCATTTCTATTTCACTCTGCTGCTTATCAATGCGCTCAGCACTGCGGGCAGACAAAGCCTGTGTATTTCCGGCTTCCGTGACCAGTTCATCACCGATACCGGTCAACCTGCCGACAATGCCATGCATAAATTCCACAAACTGATTAAAGTTGCGGGCAAGCTCGCCAATTTCATCCCGCGACTTTGTTGTGATTCTCATTGTCAGATCACCACCGCCGGCGGCAATTTTCTCCAGCGCTGAAGACACTGTTTTCATATCCGCCAAAGCCCAGCGGATCAGAAAATACAGGCCGACACCACCGGACAGCAACAACAGAACGGCGCTGGCGATCATACTGACGGTGAGGTCATTGATGGGTTTATTGAGAACCTTATTGTTCATCACCAGCATGAAAATCCAGTCTGTATTCTCAACCGCATGAAAGTAGACCTGAGTATCCTGTGACGAAACACTCAGGTTCTGAGGCGTCGTATTCCTGATGGCACGCTGAAGAAAGGATGGGGTGAGTTCAGGACTGAGAACATCGGCGGTTTTAAGAATGCGGTTTTTATCAGGATGAACAGAAATAATACCGTCACGGTCAACCAACATGGCATAACCATCACCCAGTACTTTTAATGACAGCACGTCATCGATAATGCCCTGCAGATAATACAGCCCGCCAACGGCACCGTAAAAACGGCCATCAACCATCACAGGTGCGACAAAGTATATCGCGAGCTGGTTACCGGTTACGGCAATATCCGGCTTGGTAATAATAGGCTGCTTTGCTTCTTTGGCAGCCTTATACCAGGCTCTGACTCTCGGGTCGTAATCAGGTTTGGCCTCATCCAGTGCCGGGTCATGGCGATACATGGTACCGTCTTCCAGTCCGACAAAATCGAGATTATAGCCAGCAGAAGCTTTTGCCTGATTGAGAATTTCCAGCGCGTCATAGTGGTTCAGTTCACCTTCATCCTCAATCCGCCTGGAAAATGCATCCGCCATTGCCTCCATGGCATTAACTCTGTCCTCTGCCCAGGCGGACAGATAGCGTGAAAAGACTTTCGCCTGGCCCGTGATTTCCGAGTTAAGGGAATCGTTTGCGGAATCCTTCATCTGAACTATCGACATCCCTGTCAATATAATGGTCAAAACCAGCGCCACGAACAGTGCAGCGCCGGTCAGCTTTGTTTGCAGGGATATCTTCATGCAGCCTCCGATAATTAATAATTAAATCGTAGATGCAAAGCCTGTAAACAATCGTAAAGAAATAATAAGTAACGCTATTTGACCAAATTGGCATGCTGACTAACGTAGCAGATCCGCATTAACACCTAATCTGTACCAGTAATTTAACCAGACTGCCGGGGGTAGATTCCGGCTGCTGGCGGTAAAATATTTATAATAAAAATATCAATTAAATCTCATATTGCACTTCCTATTACATTTTATAGGTGCGCCCATTCTTATTATCCTGATAATCCTGAAGGGTGGAAAAATCGCGGTTACCGCCAGACTGATAGTACATCGTCATTTTTTCCAGACTGGCCAGACGCTGGTATTCTTCGTCCGGTTCATATTCCACGTCGTCAATGCCCTGCTGTTTCCATTCAGCCAGGACATCCTTATGAATCAACAGAACGTTGCGGTCTTTCAGTGCCACCGGCAGGATCGGCCGCTCACTGACGGGGAGATCCTTCAGCCTTAATTCAATGCGATCTGCGCGCAGTGCTTTATGAAACGTCAGTGCCGTAAAACCTGTGTGTTCATGACCGGCGGAATCAATCAGTGTCGCTTCGGTACGGGTAATGCCCAGAATGGGAGAGAAGCTCAGCTGGTCTGCCAGCTCAGTAGCAAACATCATGCTCTGATCCATTCCCCAACAGGAAGAGATCCGCGGTATGCGCAGAGGATTGTTGCCAATTTTACTCTGTAACGCCGGCAGAAATTCATCGTTCTTATTGTCAGCGCCTTCGGATTTAAAGACCAGCGGCTTATCACCCAGATACATCTGCGGCGTATCACGGCTTTCAGTCTGCGGCTGCCAGGTAAAATCATATTCACTCAGGTATCCAGTGCTTTCACCGTACTCAGGATGATCGTCACAGACATCGCCAACATGAATCACATGAAACGGCAGATAGTCTTTCAGAATGCCTTGTTCATCTAACATCGTCTGCGGTTCCTTAATTTAATGCGGCCAGTTGTTGTTCAATTTCTTCACGCATTGCAGTCATCGGATTGATATCTTCGATACTCAGATCTTTACGCGTCATAGACGCCGCCCTATCCGGGTTGATAGTTCCGGCCTGGCAGGCAGCATCCACATAAAGCGCAACACCAATGTCTTTCAATATGCTGGCTTTACGCCGCGGGTCAGCGGTCATCACTTTAATAAAACGCAACTGGCGGTCTTTGTTTTTCTCCATGCGGATCATCGGCAGGGGTTCACCGACATAAGGGTTATAATGTTCGTCATACAGTCTGTAACCTGCTGTATCGACATAAGGCCCGGTGATTTCTGCGTATTCAGCGTAAGAAATGTCTGCATTAATAAATCGCTGCAGAGTCTCTTTTACCAACTGACTCCGTTGCGTATACGTCAGCACCTTGTCTCGCAGGCGGAATATTTCATCATCCGTGACGGATTCCGCGACGATAACGATATTGTTTACGCCAATATACTCGCCGTCTTCATATTCTTTACCAATCGCGTCCATCAACACGACTTCAAGGTGATCACTGTGATGACGCAGAACGGCAAAGTCTGCACGTTCTGCATTGCGCTGCATCGTTTTTCCGGCTTTCATCGGGATATTGTATTCAGCTGGCTCGCCAGCATATAAAACCTGATCCCTGGCTAACATCGCCGCAAACGTCTGATAAGGGAAGCGCAATTGCGTTGCCGAGATTAAAATATCCGCCCAGTCATCAAACGGATAATCAAAATCCGGAAAACGCCGCCAGACATCACTGAAAAAACTCTGATAATGTGGCGGAAAAAGACGCGATAACCCCTCATTAAAGAACGTACGCATACGCATGTCACCGGCTGTACTGATGTAATCCCTGATATGTTTTTCATAGGCGTCGGCAGACTCATACCGGCTCATGCGCATATTGAAAACAAACTCATCGCCATAATGCATGGACGGCCGGTTAGTTAAAAACGCTTCTTTGGCTTCATCACTGGCAAAGCCTCTGAAGCCATCACGATACAGACGCGATAAGCACGACAGGGTTGCCTGAGGAGCCAGCGCCATAAACAGCTGGATCATTTGTGCAGAGGCTTCATGCGATCCTGCCTGCCTACGCCAGAAGCAAGCAGCCAGCAAAGCCAGCACCGGGTCGGATTCGAGCGCCTCATAAGCCGGCTGAACGTGAGAACGTGAGCTTTCATAGCCTTTCAGATCCAGCCTTGCGCGCATTGTTTCGAGCAGATCGGGATAAACAGAGTGATCGCCTTCCAGCCAGCGACGCAGTCCGGTCAGCAGCGCTTCGTTAGTTTGCTCTCCAGTGTCGCAGCCCTCATCAGCACCCTCATCCTCGTCTTCGTCTTCGTCCTCGTCGTAATCCTTGCCATTCACCAGAACTTCAGCAACATGGGTACAGATCTTATCGACGATGGCAGCGTCAAACCTGTCTTCAAGTGCTTCGGTGAATTCATCTTCTTCATCGCGGTCAAAATCCCAGGCCAGAAAAATGGCCGCCAGCAATAACTGTTCAGGATTTGCTTCCCAGTCCCAGAATTCCGGATTAACGACGTTGCGGTTTTCGTCGCGCAAGCGTTCAAGGCTCTTCAGGTTTTCATTATCGGCAAAGCGGTAATCTTCAAAAACTTCAATAATATTTTCCAGCTCTTCCTGTTGCGAGCCCGTCAGCCCGTCAGAAGTCGCTTCGGCTTCCAGTTGAAAACGCTGCTGGTATTCCTCTGCCGTCATAAAGGCAGTGTCTTCATCCTCAACCAGCTGAATATACATATCCCGCGTCAGTGGTGTCTGATCCAGAATATGCACAAAAATATCGATAATGCGCAGATAACATTCGCGACGCTGCGGTTGAGCGTCCTCTTCCTCTAACAGCTCATCGGAAACACAGGCCAGTACTTTATGCAGTTTGGAGTGGATATCAGACTGATGAGACACACCACGCAAGGTAAGATTCAGCCAGGTATAAAACATCGGCGCATACTGTTTGGCGTGCGCAAATACCAGTACCTGATCAAGATCAATCAGTGAGCCGTCCGCTTGCAGAGCCTCTCGCCCTTCTCCACTCAGCACGTATTGCCACAGTGCCTGTCCATTGGGCAGATTAAAAATAAAGGGCGCGATACTTTCCAGACCTTCGTCAACCTCAAACTCCAACAGAGTCTTTGCCATGGCCTGCCAGCTGCGGCCAGTGTCTGCCCCGGCTTTGCTTGAGTCAGCACTGACACCGGTACCAGAGGCAGTGCTCAGAATTGACGAAACTTTGCTGAACAGAGTACGGATCACGCCGTCTTTCTGTACGGCGGAGGCTGCGCCATCCGGGCCTGGCCCGTCGTCAGCCGCTGCCTTTGGCGGCATTCGTGACGCGTCGCTGATAGCACGGTAACGATCAATCCCCGGCCAGTGCGCCCGGTCGGTATAATCGTTAACGGCCACCGCTTCATCCTGCGCGGCGATAAGATCATTCAGCTGAATCAGACACCACTGGGCAGCCTCTTGTGCATTGCCTATCGGGTTATGACGGAATACAGAGACCCGGGCGTCTGGATATATCCGCGTCAGCTCTCCGGCCATAGCACTCGCCAGATCAACAGCATCGGCGGCATTCACATCAGCCGTGGTAAACCAGACGCCGGCCTGTTGCTTCAGCACATCCGTCAACTCTACCCCGTAATCAGACGCCGCTGACTGCAATGCCTGAAATACCTGGTCATTGTCAGCGTCTGCCCGGATCATAAAAAAGCAGGGATCGTCATAATCACCCAGCCGGCGGATCACGGACAAAATCTGATCATCCAATGGCGGGAGTACGGAAATTTCTCTTTCAGTCATAAAAGGTGGTGTTCTCTTCCGGATAAAAAAACGTACAGATACAATCTGGCACTGACTGGATAAGCAGCGCGGAAAAACGCTGCGGAAGATAACACACGGGACTACGTCAGACTGAAACGTATTGTAATAATACCGCCTTTTTTTGATGCAGCTCAGACGGTTAATACATGCTTTAATTGGTATATAGATATGATGATGCTGATTATATTTTTAAGGCACCCTTTTATTGCCACGTCTGCACACTCAGACACTCACCCAGATGATACCAATCACATTGCCTGTTCCACTGCCGTATCCGTCAGCAAAATACTGTGCGTTACTCTCTTCGCTGGCGAATCCTGCAAAACCGTTTTTGCCGCTGCACTGCAAGCCAGCGCAACAACCCAGCGGGTAACGGCAACGGGGTGTGATATGTGCAATTTTATTCATATATTTGTTCACCGCAGCCAAAAGCCCTGAGCCCGCATGAGTCGCACTCTCAACCTTCAACTCGATGGCATTATTCACCCTGCTCATCCCGTGCCGGTTTATCCATACGAAGAGCCTGATCCGGTGGTTCAAGCGGCACTCCCCGGACCGCCTGAATTCCATCGTTACACAGCAGAATAATCAGTTCCACCTGCATCCGGATTTCCCGGCCTGCGCCGGTACTGACCGCCGCTGAAATACGGCTTCATAAGCCATGATAGTTTGACAAACCTTTGCTCATTCACTGCTTATGTTGTCTGATTGCCATCAGCGCAATTGTTGTTTCGATACTTTGGTCACGCCGATTCTCGATATTTGAGTAAAAGCACGGTCCACGTTCTGCATATTGACGCCATTATGACGTACATGATGATTCTGCGGTGGAACTCCCAGCATCACATCATTTTCCTGTCCTGGCATCCATTGGCGGACATACAGGTCACACTTGTGGTGATTTGCACGGAATTCCACATAGGCGCAATCATTCGCCCCCTGAAAGGTTTTATACAGGTCATAGCCACTGATCTTCCCTGTGTAGTTTAATGCGTTAGCGAATTCTGTCAGTTCCTGTTTCCATTGCCCCTTCACGTCGTTCATGGCATAGCCGCGTTGGTTATTACCGACAAAGGATACACCATAGAGTCGATATGCCGGTGTGTTCAGTGCGCCAAGTTGCTGCAGAAAATGCCGGAAACGCGCCGCTCTCACGGAGAACGCTGCGGTAGCACTGCCACCATAATTATGATATCCGTAAATCCCCTGACTGGTCTGATACACAATAGCGTGACATCCCTGAATACTGGGAAAGCCCAGAGCCTGCCCATCAAATGCCATCTCATGTTCTCCTATAAATTTCATTTACCCTCCGACGTTCTGGCTGATGCATTATTGTTATCGCCGGAACATCCTTGCACAGCCATAACCGGGTCACAACCACAGCCCGGAGCATGCAGAGCATTTCATACTTATGGTGGAAGATGGCAGACGCTTATGACCTGATGCGCAAATTCACTCCGCCGGCAATCCGGTTTTATTCAGGTTATTTTCATGATCACCGGTATAAGTAACAACCCGGTTGCGGCCCTCACTTTTGGCTTGATACAGGGCCGCATCGGCTTGTTTAAAAAGCATCCCGGCACTCACATATCCCTCTGCATCCGTTCTCTTCGCTCCAGTTTTCTTTGCATCAGGCGCATAGGCGATACCGAAACTGGCGGATAAATGAATGGTTTCTCCGGCATAAGTAATCGTATGCCCGCTGATCGCGCTGCGCAGACGCTCGACCGCCTGTTGAATACTGTCGTGCTTTCCCTGAGTAAAAATAATACAGAACTCTTCGCCACCTATCCGTCCGACCTGATCAGATTCTCTCAGATTCTGCTGTGCCAACCGCGCTACCGCCTGCAGAACCTTATCTCCGGCATCATGACCATGGGTATCATTGATGCGTTTAAAATGGTCCATATCAAACATCGCCAACGCCAGAAACTGACCCTTATCCGCCGCCAGTTGAACACATTTTTTTAACTCATCGGAAATATAGCGACGGTTAAACAGCCCCGTGAGAGCATCTTTAAGCGCCATATCCTTCAGCTGGCGATTAACAGCATGAATACCTTCCAGGTGCCGGTCGGCTTCACGGGTAAAGGTAGCGTACATAATAATGGTGGTCAGAAAAATCAATACGCCACTGAAGTAAGCAATAATATCAGGGTAATCCCCTTCTATCGCCAGAATGGGTGCATGAGCATCAAACCATAGTTCCAGAAACAGCCACAGCGGCACGCCCACCAGAGTAAAAGCCCATTTACCCCAGCCAATTTCGTCGCGGAAAAAGATAAGCGACATGCCGACCCCCGGGATCAGATAATACTGAAACTGAAAACGCTCACCGAAGACAATCGCCAGTGCACAGATACTGATATAAGCCACCGACAAAAATACGATACGCGCAGCAATATGCTGACCGCGATAATTGAGGTAACAGGGAAGCATCATCACAAGACCAATGGCGCCGGCGACCAGTGATAAGTCATGATGCTCTGACACCGCCAGATCCAGCCCCACCATACTCAACACAAGCAGGCTATTGGCAATACACATGGCATTTAACAGGCGGATTTTGCCTGCCAGCCACAGGCCGGTTGCCGGGGTAATTCCCAGGTTAAGCAAGGATTTCAGGAGGAACAGCGGGGTAATCCGGTCAGCGTTAGTCACACTTTACACACTATCTGTTGGTCAGAGCTTAAATATAGACGATAAACAGGCAGATACCCGGATGCTCTGTTATTCAGTCCGGCACTGAGTCAGGTAAAGCCCGGCAAGATAAGCGCTGGCGGCGATGCCGAAGACCATCTCTCTGAGGCCTTATCCCTGAGCCCTATTCCTATCCCTATCCCTGAGAATGATGCCCTGAAAATGCTTCCCGGAGAGCGCTTCGCTCAGACTCAGGCCTGACTCACCGACGGGAGATTGATAAGCACTGAGCGCCCTGACAACGCCCGATCCGTGCCTGATCCGACAGGTTCGTAGAATCAGGCAATAATGCAAGAGCATCGCCATAACGCTTTTCAGCGCCCAGCCCGATAATAACCCTATACAAGAAGTTGACTGGCACTCACTAAAGCAGTCAACACCCGTCATAAACCGTTGCAACAGGAGGCTGATATGCCACTGACTCAGGAATGGGATAAAACCTTTGAACAAAGTGACAAGGTTGACCACCAGAAAGTAACTTTTAAGAACCGCTATGGCATTACCCTCGCGGCTGACCTTTACCTGCCCAAAGACGCTGCCAGTGAAGGCCTGCGTGCCATTGCCGTCAGCGGGCCTTACGGCGCCGTTAAAGAGCAGGCATCTGGCCTGTATGCTCAGACCATGGCCGAACGCGGTTATGTAACCCTGGCGTTCGACCCGTCCTACACAGGCGAAAGCGGCGGCGAACCGCGCAACCTGTCATCTCCGGAAATCAACACCGAAGATTTCAGCGCTGCTGTCGACTACCTGGGTACCCTGCCACAGGCAGACCGCAACAAAATTGGTGTAATAGGCATCTGCGGCTTCGGCGGTATGGCGCTGAACGCGGCCGCTGCTGACAAACGCATCAAGGCCACAGTTACGGCCAGCATGTACGATATGTCCCGCGTGATGGCGAAAGGCTATTTCGATTCCATGACCGACGAAGATCGCAGCAATCTGCTGGATCAGCTGGCCGAACAACGCTGGAGTGATGCCGAAAAAGGAGAAACTCAGCTGGGGCCACAAGGGCTGCCGAGCGAGCTGACCGGAGAAGAGCCAGAGTTTGTAGCGAACTATTTCGATTACTACAAAACACCACGTGGCTTCCATCCACGCTCCATTAACTCTAACAGTTCATGGACAGCGACCACGGCCCTGTCATTTATGAATATGCCTCTGCTGACCTACATTGCAGAGATTTCACCGCGTCCCATCCTGCTGATCGCCGGAGAAAATGCGCATTCACGCTACTTTACTGAAGATGCATTTGAAGCGGCCGGAGAAGCCAAAGAGAAGATGATTATTGATGGGCTCGTACACGTTGATCTGTACGATCAGGTGGATAAGATTCCATTCGATAAAATTGACAGCTTTATTGCCGATAACCTGGGGTAACCCGGGAATAGCCTCACCCCGGCCAATGCCGGGGTGATTCTGTCTTTAACCGGCTTATTATCAGATATGCCAGAGTGAATACCAGCCTTTATCAGGCATTCCTTTATATTGACCTGATGGGCGGCCAGATGAGCGGTTATATACGTTATTGGGTTTGACTTTGGTGTCCGTTAAAGCGGGGGAAGATCAGAGGGGATGCTATTTATTGAGGCCTTCCCTGCCATCGCCCGGGTTCTGCTTACCGGGTCAGACTCAGAGGATACACTCAGACTATGAAAATACTCAACAGTGAGAGGGAGAATGGCCAGTAAGGAAGGCTGTAAGGAAAAGCTGGCCGTGGTGGCCAGCGATAAGTCAGGGTTGGCCAGTCAGCGCGGCGAGCGGCCTTTTGGTTTGCGGCCTGAGCCTGCTTTATGTGCCGCTTTTGGCGATTGCCCGGTTTTTCCCTTGTGGGCAGAGGGCCGCCCGCCACCCGCTTTGGAAGCACTGCTTTTGGCTTTAAAACCCGGGCGCTGATGGCGTTTTGAGGGTGCATCTTCGGCCGGAATCAGGGCATTTGGCCCTTTGCCGATCAGATCGGTCCGCCCCATGGATCTGAGTTCGTCGCGCAGCATGTCCCAGTTTTTCGGGTCATGGTAGCGCAGGAAGGCTTTCTGAATACGGCGCTGCCTGATATCACGCGGCACGGTCATTTTTTTCGATTTATAACTCATCCGGTGCAGCGGATCGCGCTCCGAGTGGTACATGGCCGTCGCTAATGACATGGGCGACGGGTAAAAGGTCTGTACCTGATCCACGCGCATTTTATGCTTCTTGAGCCACAGGGCGAGGTTCATCATGTCTTTGTTTTCGGAACCTGGATGGGCAGCGATAAAGTAAGGCACCAGATACTGCTCTTTGCCGGCTTCTTTAGAGAACTTATCGAACATATGCTTGAAGCGGTCATAGGTGCCCATGCCGGGCTTCATCATTTTACTCAGTACGTTCTGTTCGGTGTGCTCCGGGGCAATTTTGAGCAGCCCGCCGACATGGTGGGTAACCAGCTCCCGCACGTATTCCGGATCTTCCACCGCCAGGTCATAACGCAGGCCGGACGCAATCGCGATGCGTTTAATGCCCGGCAGTTTACGTGCAGCCCGATAAAGCTCGGTTGTGGCTTTATGGCTGGTATTGAGGTTTTTACAGATGGTCGGGTACACACACGACAGGCGGCGGCAATTCTTAAGAATTGTTTCACTCTTACAGGTCAGGTGGTACATATTGGCCGTCGGGCCGCCGAGATCTGAAATGGTACCGGTGAAACCGGGCACTTTATCGCGGATTTCTTCAATCTCGTGAATGACAGATTCCTGCGAGCGGCTCTGGATAATACGCCCTTCGTGTTCGGTGATGGAGCAGAAGGTACAGCCGCCGAAACAGCCCCGCATAATATTGACGGAAAAGCGGATCATTTCGTAGGCGGGAATTCTGGCGTCGCCGTAGCTCGGGTGCGGTACGCGCTGATAAGCAAAGCCGAATACGGAATCCATTTCATCGGTTTCCAGCGGAATCGGCGGCGGGTTAACCCAGATTTCCTGATGGCCATGTTTCTGCACTAAAGGCCGCGCATTGTAGGGGTTGGATTCCTGGTGCAATACCCGTGATGCATGGGCGTACAGGGCGCTGTCATTACGGACTTTTTCAAATGAGGGCAAGCGGATGCAGGTTTTGGCCGGATCATGATCAACCTTCCGTTGCAGCGGCAGCGGAATAATTTTAACCGGCATCACGTCGTTATCAGCGGTTTCGTCTGCGCCGCCGTTATCAGAAGCACAGCTGTCGCTGTTGCTTTCTTTCATATCATAGGGATTAGGCAGCTGATCGATATGCCCCGGCCAGTCAATACGGCTGGAGTCGATTTCAGTCCAGCCTGTCGGCGTGGCATCGCGCACAATGGTGGTTCCGCGCAGGTCTTTGATATCGTCAATGGTACGCCCCTGACTGAGCGCGTGGGTCATTTCCACCAGCGCCCGCTCAGCATTGCCGTACAGCAGGATATCGGCTCCGGAATCAATCAACACTGAGCGGCGGACCTGATCACTCCAGTAATCGTACTGGGCAATACGACGCAGACTGGCTTCAATACCGCCAATCACAATCGGTACGTCTTTGTAGGCTTCACGGCATTTCTGCGAATACACGATCACCGCGCGGTCCGGGCGCTTACCCGGCTCACCGTGGGGCGTGTAAGCATCATCCGAGCGCACTTTCAGATCCGCAGTGTATTTGTTGATCAGCGAATCCATATTGCCGGCAGTGATGCCAAAATACAGATTCGGCTTACCCAACTTCATAAAATCATCGGGGTTGTTCCAGTCGGGCTGGGCGATAATTCCCACCCGGAAGCCCTGGGATTCCAGCAGACGGCCGAGCACAGCCATACCAAAGCTCGGATGATCCACATAGGCATCACCGCTGATAATAATAACGTCGCAGCTGTCCCAGCCGAGCACGTCCATTTCCTCCCGTGACATGGGCAAAAACGGCGCCGTGCCGAAGCATTCAGCCCAGTAAGGGTAATAAGAAAACAGATGTGGCGCTTGCGAATTCACGGTGAACCTCGGAATACTGAATGGTCAGGCGGAGCGGAACCGGGCATACCCCAGTTCAAAGGTCAGCCATTTTCCCAGAATCCCGCCGCAGACTGAAGCCCTGCCGCCGGCTTTTACACTGCCCATACCAGACAGACAGCTCACGATGATCCCTGCTGCCCGTTCACAGGGTGTAATACTGCGGCTCCAGCAACCGCTGAGAGGCCTGAGCCGGCGTGAGCGGCCGGCTGAACCAATAGCCCTGAACAAAGTGACATTCCATGGCTTTTAAGCAGGCGGCCTGCTCTTCGGTTTCCACGCCTTCGGCCAGCACTTCGATATTCAGCGCCTGCGCCATACTGATGATGGCCCGCACAATGGCGAGATCATCAGCATCGCCGGGAATATCCTGCACAAAGGAGGCATCAATTTTGAGCACATCAATGGGCAGTTGTTTGAGATACGCCAGCGAGGAATAGCCGGTGCCGAAATCATCAATCCAGACCGATATGCCCATCCGCCCCAGGCGGTTAAGCTGCTCTACCGAGTGTTCTATTTTTGTCATCAGAGCGCTTTCGGTGATTTCCAGCGCGATCATGCCCGGTGGAATTCGGTAAGACGACAACTGCCGATCAAGAAAACCGGCAAAATCCGGCTGCTCGACCTGAGCCGCCGATACGTTAATGGAAATACGGCCGGGATGCAGTCCGCGATCCAGCCACTGTCGTATCTGCGCCAGTATCTGATCAATCAGATAATGGCCCAGTTCATGTATAAGCCCACAGTCTTCCGCCAGATCAATAAAGGTACGCGGGGAGATAAACCCCTGCTGTGGGTGCTCCCAGCGAGCCAGCGCCTCGAACCCCACCTGCCGGCCAGTGTCACTGTCGACCACCGGCTGATAATTCAGGCTGATGCTGCCCTGACTGAGGGCTTTTTTCAGTTCTGCCAGCAAGGTAATTTTCTGAATCGCCGATACCGTCAGATCACTGGTATAAAAGGCAAAGCAATTTTTACCTGAGGCCTTGGCCATGTACATGGCGGCATCGGCATTGCGCATCAGCTCTTCGGGGGTTTGACCGTTCTGCGGATACATACTGATACCAATACTGACACCGGTGGATACCTCCTGCTGATTGATGACCACCGGCGCTTTCAGAGCTTCGATAATATGGTCAGCCACCGCCACCACCTGATGTTCATCGCTGAGGTTCTCCACCACCAGTGCGAATTCATCACCGCCCTGCCGCGCCAGGGTATCGCCCTCGCGTATACAGGCATTCAGACGGCGCGCCACATCGACCAACAATTCATCACCGGCTGAGTGGCCAAGACTGTCGTTGATACTTTTAAAATCATCAAGATCGAGAAACATCACGGCAACATGACGCCCGCTGCGCCCGGCGACATTCAGTGCGTGAGATAAACGGTCAGCGAATAACTCACGGTTAGGTAACAGCGTCAGCGGATCGGTAAAGGCTAAGTTATGCAGCTGGTGCAGGCGGAAGGACAAATTCTGATCGGCGCGCCGCAGCAGCAGATACAGAAACGCCGCTGCCACCAGAATCAGCACCACAATGCCGGCGTACACAATATAAGCTGTGGTCGCGACCTGATCACGGTAATGACTGACGTCGATAAAAAACTGGAAGTAACCAACGTCGCGGCCGCTCACATCCGGAAAGGATACCTGCCCGGTAAACCAGCTGCGCTCGTCAAAGGATGGCAACGGGCCTTTATAACCATCCGGGTTCTGATTCATATAAGGTTGCCAGCTGGCGGGTAATGAGCCGGATTCATTGATCAGCACCACATCGTTAAATGTCTGCCAGTCATGGCGGCGTCCGAGCATATCCATGCCCTCCTGCCAGTCCAATGCCCTGACCAGGCGCTTATAGATAAAGGCTGCCCAGTGCACCCCGGTGTCGCCAGTGGCCATGGCCGCGATGTCTTCCACCTCAGTGCCGAGCTCAATATAGCCCAGCACGTCCTGCCCGGTGCGCACCGGAGTTACCACGCGCAGCGTAAAGGTGCCCATCACGCCCAGCTCCATACCGCTGACGGTGGCCTGATTATCACGCGACCCCAGCGCCGTGATCCGGTTGATCTGGTCACCAAACCGGGCCGGACGGTGAAGCCGCGCGATATTGGTCAGATCCGGCGCATGGAAATAGAAATGGGTAATACCGAGCTGCCGGCGCAGATCCCGGTAGTAAGAAGCGAAGGCCTGCAGCAGCGCAGACCGGTTTTGCTGCTGTAACATGGCCTGCAGTTCCGGCCGCTCTGCGATAAGCTCTTCAATAGCGGTCAATGTATCCGACTGGCTTTCGATCGCCCGCCAGAGACGGAACTCCAGATCCGACAGCGTGGCTTCAGCCCGCTGCTCCACCGCGTAACTCTGCAGGTGGTTAAACAGCGCCGTCGTCACGGCCAGCAACAACAGACAAAACAGCACCAGCGGCATAAGAACAGCGCGCATCACGGGCCGTAATGACGGGTCGTAAACCACGGGCGGCGGCGACTTACCACCGGATCGGCGTGCTGGCATCGGATTCCCTGTTGTCGTTCTGTTGTGGCACCCGGGTGCCCGAATATTCCTGTTGATGAAGTTAAGCGCTTTACCGCTAAAACACAAATACCGGTACAGACCTGCACAACGAAGGCGCATTGACCCGTTTCGATGCACGTTTTTGGCATGAAATCCAACAGGAAACAATCACAATCAGTCCTGCGCGAAAACAAGCCAGAGATTTAAAAAAGCCCGTAAAACAGGCACCTGCGCTATAAAAATAATAATTGGCACGTTACTCGCTTTCGCTCAGGCAGTGTTAAAAGCATCGCCAATGGCGGCCGGTGCCCGACACATCACATGAATTCAAGCAAAGGCGCTTCGACGTTTATACGTCGTGGCGCCTTTTTTTTGTGCTTAAAAAAGGGGTAACAGGAATGACAGGACTCAACACCATTCGCCGCACACTGATCAAGAGTGCCCTCATACTGGCAACCGGTTTTTCCACACTGGGCCTGCCATCCGTATCAGCGGAAGAATGGGCGGAAAAAGAAGAACTGAAATTCGGCTTTATTAAACTGACCGATATGGCCCCGCTGGCCATTGCATACGAAAAAGGCTTTTTTGAAGACGAAGGCCTGTACGTCACACTGGAAGCCCAGGCCAACTGGAAAGTACTGCTTGACCGCGTGATTGATGGTCAGCTTGACGGTGCACACATGCTGGCCGGCCAGCCGCTTGGCGCCACCATTGGGTTCGGGACCCAGGCTCATATCATCACAGCGTTCAGCATGGACCTGAACGGTAATGGCATTACGGTTTCCAACGATATCTGGGAACAGATGAAGCCAAATATTCCTGAAGATAAAAATGGCAAACCAGTTCACCCGATTAAAGCCGATTACCTGAAGCTGGTTGTTGATCAATACAAAGCCGAAGGCAAAGCATTCAATATGGGCATGGTGTTTCCGGTGTCAACGCACAACTACGAGCTGCGTTACTGGCTGGCAGCCGGGGGTATTCACCCCGGCTACTACGCACCGCATAAAGGCGATTCATCCGGCCAGATTAATGCCGATGCCCTGCTCTCTGTGACCCCGCCACCCCAGATGCCGGCCACCCTCGAAGCCGGTACCATTTATGGCTATTGTGTCGGTGAGCCCTGGAACCAACAGGCTGTATTTAAAGGCATTGGTGTCCCTGTGATTACCGACTACGAAATCTGGAAAGATAACCCTGAGAAAGTATTCGGTGTCAGCAAAGAATGGGCTGACAAATACCCGATCACCCATAAAAAAGTGGTTAAAGCCATGATCCGGGCAGCGGAATGGCTGGACGCTGACAGTAATGCCAACCGTCCGGAAGCAGTGAAAATTCTGTCTAAATCTCAGTATGTGGGCGCGGACTATGAAGTTATCGCTAACTCCATGACCGGCACCTTTGAATATGAAAAAGGCGACAAGCGTGAGGTACCGGATTTCAACGTATTCTTCCGCTATAACGCTACTTACCCATACTACTCCGATGCCATCTGGTATCTGACTCAGATGCGTCGCTGGGGCCAGATTGCTGACGAAAAATCTGACGAGTGGTACATGGAAACCGCGAAGAAAGTTTACCGCCCGGATATCTACGCAGCCGCCGCAAAAGAGCTGATTGCCGAAGGTAAACTGGATGCTGAAGACTTCCCCGACTTTGCCACAGAAACCGGCTTTAAACCGCCTCAGACTGAGTTTATTGATGGCGTCACTTACGATGGCAGCAAACCAAACGAGTATCTGAAGAAATTTAAAATCGGCCTGAAAGGCGCAGACAAAATCTGACCCTGTTTCATCACCATAATCTCATAAACCTATTGCATCAAAAAAGTTGCCGGCATTCACCGGCCGGCAACTGACAGGAGTCTTTCATGAATATGTCGCTGTCGAACCTGCCATGGCTGGAACCTCTGGTTAAAATTGTCCGTGGGGATAACGTCAGCCAGAATGCCACCATCATTATAAAAACCATCGGTCTTCCGCTCGCCGGGATTCTGGTTTTTCTTCTGGTCTGGCATGCAGCTGCCAGTAATATCAATACTTCACTGGGGCAGTTTCCCGGCCCTGCCGATGTGGTTGAACAGTCCGGCAACCTGCTGCAGGAACATATCACCGAGCGGGAAAAGGCCGACGCTTTTTATATCCGTCAGGAAAAACGTAATGCCGCGCGGGTAAAAGTGGACCCGGACTATGTACCTAAAATCCGCGATTACACCGGCAAACCCACCTACATTGATCAGATTGGTACCAGCCTGATTACCGTGCTGAGTGGTTTTTTTCTGGCCTCACTGATTGCCGTGCCGTTAGGGATAGTGATTGGTCTGAGCGCCAACCTGTATTCTGCTTTTAACCCTATTATTCAGATATTCAAACCGGTATCGCCTCTGGCGTGGCTGCCGCTGGTAACCATGGTCGTAAGCGCACTGTATGTCACGGATGATCCTGCCGTAGCCAAATCCTTTGTTACATCAATGATTACCGTCATGCTGTGTTGCCTGTGGCCTACCGTCATTAATACAGCTGTGGGCGTTGCTTCCATCTCGCAGGATTTAAAAAACGTCAGTATGGTGCTGCGGCTGAACTATATAACGCACGTAATCAAAATTGTCCTGCCAGCATCCGTACCTATGATGTTTACCGGCCTGCGTCTTTCGTTAAGCATCGCCTGGATGGTGCTGATTGCAGCCGAAATGCTGGCGCAGAACCCAGGGCTGGGTAAATTCGTGTGGGACGAATTTCAGAATGGTTCGTCAGACTCGCTTGGCCGCATCATGGTCGCCGTGATCACCATTGGCATCATAGGCTTTGCGCTCGACCGCGTAATGCTGATTATTCAACGCTTTGTCTCCTGGGATAAAGCCGCAACCCTGCGTTAAGCCATCTGGAGAATATCTATGAAAACCTTACTTGAACTGACCCGGGTGGGCATTGAATTTAATACACCCAAAGGGGCTTTCCGCGCACTGCGTGACGTCGATCTGAAAATTAATCAGGGTGAATATATATCTTTGATCGGCCATTCCGGTTGCGGTAAATCCACCGTACTGAATATTGTCGCCGGACTATTGCAGGCGACGGAAGGCGGTGTTGTTCTGAATGGTAAAGAAGTGAATGAGCCGGGCCCGGAACGTGCGGTGGTCTTTCAGAATCATTCGCTGCTGCCCTGGCTGACGGCCTATGAGAATGTTGAGCTGGCCGTCAAACAGGTCTTTAAAGGCAAAAAGTCCAAAGCAGATATGAAAGCCTGGATTGAACACAACCTGGAACTGGTGCATATGACCCACGCCATGCATAAACGTCCGGATGAAATTTCCGGCGGCATGAAACAGCGCGTCGGTATTGCCCGGGCACTGGCGATGGAGCCAGACGTGCTGTTGATGGATGAGCCCTTTGGGGCTCTGGATGCACTCACCCGCGCGCACCTGCAGGACTCACTGATGGAAATTCAGAAAGATCTGAACAACACCGTCATTATGATTACCCATGATGTCGATGAAGCCGTACTGCTGTCTGACCGCATCGTGATGATGACCAACGGACCGGCAGCCACCATTGGCGAAATTCTTGACATAGAACTGGAGCGCCCGCGTAACCGTATCCAACTTGCGGATGACCCTCAGTATAACCACTACCGCCATCAGGTACTGAGCTTCCTGTACGAAAAACAAAAGAAAGCGGATGAATCGCCAGATAAAAGTCAGGCCTCTGCACAGGACAAGAGCATCGGTACTGACTCAGTAGCCCGTGATAAACGCGCCCAAAAAATAGCCTGATCACAGGCGCTGATTTTTAAAGACCACACCCATCATAAAGACAAAGGCTTCAGACAAGGAGAAAGCCATGAGAACGACAAAAACTCTATTAGCGGTAGCAATGGCTCTGGCAACAGGAGCTGCACCTCTGGGGGCTAACGCCTACGAAACGGAATACGGTAACGCCTACGCCGACATCAAACTGCGTTACGAATACGCTGACACAGACGACACAACCGACACAGCCGGCGGCTTAATCACCGATGCAGCGATCGGTTTTGAAACCAAAGATTACTCTGGCTTCAAAGTGCTGCTGGAGCAGGAAGTTATCGTGGCACTGATCGAAAAATACCGTACACCCTGGGGAGATGGTGACAGTGATTATGATGTGATCCCGGATGCTACCGGTAATGAGTGGAACCGTGCCCAGGTCAGCTTCAGTAAAGATGGCTTCGGTGCTGTTGTTGGTCGCCAGCGCATTATTCTGGACGATTCACGCTTTATCGGTAACGTAGGCTGGCGTGCCAACGAGCAGACCTTTGATGCAGCAACCGTTACTTACGCTAAAGACGCTCTGGCTGTTCACTACTCTTTCCTCGATAAAGTAAACCAGATCAGTGAAGCCCAGCTGGATGTATCTGACCACCTGATCAACGTCAGCTACAAAATCGGCACTGGCAAACTGACTGGTTTCGCTTACCTGATGGAAAACGATGATACCGAAGCCACCCGCGATACTTTCGGTGCACGTTATGCCGGCAGCAGCATGGCGGGGGAAACCAAAATTATATACTCAGGTAGCTTTGCAACTCAGAACTATGAAGCTGGCGCAACAGAAAATGATGCAACCTACCTGGCTCTCGAAGGTGGCGCTGTATTCTCTGGCGTAACCCTGGCACTGGGTAATGAAACTCTGGGCAGCGATGATGGCACCTATGCATTTGCATTTCCATACGGCACTAACCACAAGTTTAATGGCTGGGCAGATGCTTACCTGGGCGGTGCTGGTAATAACGGTCTGAGCGATACTTATGTGAAAGCAGCAGGTGTTGTATCCGATGTAAAACTGGTTGGTTTCTACCACACCTTCTCTCCGGTTGAAGGCAGTGCAGAACTGGGCAACGAATTTGATCTGCTGGCAGTTAAAAAGCTTGATGATACCTTTACCGTCGGTGCGAAAGCTGCTGTTTTCTCTGGCAGCGATATCAAACCTGATACCACTAAAATGTGGGCCTGGGTACAGGCCAAATTCTGATAGTCAGCTGATTATCTGAATACTGAAGGTGGTCTGCGGACCACCTTTATCTGGTTTTATAAGGCAGAACGTATGGGTAATAAAATACTGGTAATTATCGGCAACGGCATGGCCTCCAACCGCGTACTTGAGGAGCTTGGGCCAGAACATCCGTTTGCACAGATTGATATTCTCAGTGACGAAGCGATTACTCACTACAACCGCATTATGCTCTCCCCGCTGCTGGCGAAAGAAACCACACTGGATGCCATCACACCCCACTCTGGTGACTGGTATTCACAACACAGAATTAATATTCATCTGTCATGCCCGGTAACGGGTATAGACAGAAAAGAAAAAACCGTAAGCTGTGGCGATAAAATCTTTGCTTATGATGCATTAATTATCGCCACCGGTTCGCGCTCTTTTATCCCCAATATTCCCGGCAGTGACGCAGACAATGTGATTGGCTTCCGCACCATGACAGACGTGGATGTTATGGAAGAGCGTCTGCAAAACATGCAACACGTTACCGTCATCGGCGCCGGTTTATTGGGTGTGGAAGCGGCAACAGGTTTGCAGTCCCGCGGGGTGCAGACCACTCTGGTACACAGGAACCCGGTATTAATGAACCGCCAGCTGGATGCAATGGCTGCCGGTATATTAAATACAGAACTCGCACAGCGCGGCGTGGATGTCCGCACAGCGACCAGTCCGGTAGAGTTAATCAAAGACAGTAATCAGGTTACGCAGATTACACTGGAACACGATGGCCAGCGGCAGACGCTGGATACCGACCTGATCGTATTCGCCACCGGTATTCTGCCGAATAAAGAAATTGGTGAGCAGGCCGGACTGCTCTGTAGTCGCGGTATTCAGGTTAATGCACAGATGGTGACCTCTGACCCGGCCATTTTCTCTCTGGGAGAATGTTGCGAATTTGAGGGTAACACTTACGGTCTGGTTGCTCCGATCTGGGACCAGGCCAAAGTACTCGCCAACGAATTAAAAAACCGCTACAGCGATGAATCCCTGCCTGCAGACCTGCAGCAGGTCGCCAGTTACGAAGAAAAAACACACCTGACCAAACTGAAAGTTTCTGGCCTCGATATGCACAGCATCGGCCGCTTTGATATCGATGAATTTGATGCCGAAGAAGGCATCGAAATACTGCGCCTGTCTGATATCGACGACGGTATTTATAAAAAGCTGGTGTTAAAAAACAACCGGATTATAGGCGTCGTTTGTGTGGGTGATGTCGCCGACAGCTTCTGGTACCACCAGCTGATGACAGAGCAGACGGATATCACGCCGATACGCACCACCCTGCTGCTGGGTAAAGCCTGGTCGAAAGCTGGCTGAACATCGTATGGCCACGCATTGAGCACCGGTTTATACCCGCAGACACAGCCTCCACACCATAAGAATTGCCTCTGAACGAATTGCCGACAACCAAAAGTGATTTATTTCTGAAGCGGCTTTTTGAATCCGGAGCGGGACAAAAACATCGGGAACGTTTTTGCGTGAGCGCAGCGAATCCGCAGGATTCCCCACAGGGACGTGGGGAACAAACAAGTTGACCGCTATAAACGAAAAAACCCAGCCATAGGCTGGGTTTTAAAATCTGGAGCGGGAAACGTGATTAATCTGGCAGGCACCCTGCGGTCGGCGCCCGATCGCGACCCTCCGGGTCGCCCATAAAAAAAGCCAGTCTGATGAATCAAACTGGCTTTTCGAATCTGGAGCGGGAAACGTGATTAATCTGGCAGGCACCCTGCGGTCGGCGCCCGATCGCGACCCTCTGGGTCGCCCATAAAAAAAGCCAGTTCACTTTCGTAAACTGGCTTTTCGAATCTGGAGCGGGAAACGAGATTCGAACTCGCGACCCCAACCTTGGCAAGGTTGTGCTCTACCAACTGAGCTATTCCCGCATTTTGCGACCTGCATCTTACCAGATGAAGGTGGCATCCCCAAGGGGATTCGAACCCCTGTTACCGCCGTGAAAGGGCGGTGTCCTAGGCCTCTAGACGATGGGGACACATCGCTTTCAAGTGCTGCGCATTTTACTGCAGCCTTGTTGATTTGCAAGAACTTTTTTCTTTTAAATCAACAACTTCCTGATTGATCGTCTGATCTGATGCCGGTCATTTAAACAGCAGGCCTGGAGTGCTGATTAAAGATTGGAGCAGGACAAAAACGTCTGGAACGTTTTTGCGTGAGCGTAGCGAATCCGGAGGATTACCTACATGGATGTAGGTAACAAACGAGATTCCCTGCATGCACTCCAAAAATATTGGAGCGGGAAACGAGATTCGAACTCGCGACCCCAACCTTGGCAAGGTTGTGCTCTACCAACTGAGCTATTCCCGCACACAAAATGGCATCCCCAAGGGGATTCGAACCCCTGTTACCGCCGTGAAAGGGCGGTGTCCTAGGCCTCTAGACGATGGGGACGTCTCAATCAAGGAGCGCGAATTCTATTGAGGCTTTTATAGGTCGTCAAGCCCTCTATGTAAGATTTTTCCGACTACACTAAACATAGTGGTACAAATACCGGGCATCAGGGGCTCAACTAACACTATGTCTACACTCATGCTTGTCATTCTGGCGGTCTTAACTGCGGCCTGTGCCGTCGGTGCTCTGTGGTTTATGCGCTGGCAGGAGCAGAAACGCCTGGAACGGGCAAGAATGGCGGTAGAGCATGCGGATCGTATGGGGGAGCTCAGCCTCATCGGTGAAACTCTGGCCCCCTGGCTGAGCCAGAGCTGCAAGCAGTTTCTCGCCCATCAGATCCAGCATCATGCATCCCGGCTGCAGCACCTCGGCATCAAGGCCGATCAGCGCAGTAAGCGCGCACTGGAACATGCTGCGCAATGGCTGCAGGCCAGTAAACCCGCGCACCGCAAACTGCCGGCACAAAGTAAGCAGGCTCAGGAATTCCGCAACCTGCTGACCCTGTTGATTGAGTACATACGTGCCGAATACAAAAAACGCGAGATCAGCGCCACCGAAGCGCGGCCCCTGTTGACGGAAGCCAAGACGCTGAATATAAAAATTGCGGTGGCCGTGTTTGAGAGCAAGGCAGCAGCGGCGGAGAACTTAAATAACCACAGTCAGGCACTTCACTATCTGAAGAAAGCGGTGACGGCCCTGCAATCCATGAAAGAGATGCCGGGCGAATTGACGGATATCCTGAACGATCTGCAGGAACGCCAGCAACAACAGCTGACGCAACTGCAGAGCGGCAATGTCAGTAACCGGCTGGAATCCGCGGCGGAAAAACTGGCCGAAGACGACGACTCATGGAAGAAAAAACACTTCTGACGAGCCGGATCACCTAGGCCTGATCCAGCTGTTCGATCAGGGCGCTGAGTTCCTCTTTGATCTGCTCGCCCTGTGCAATGTCCAGCCCGGTGCGGCAGAGAATCTCCGCCGGCACTTTACTGGCCTGCTCACGCAGTTTCAGGCCGGCTTCCGTGAGGTTCACCTGCACTACCCGCTCATCCTGCGAAGAACGTCCGCGAACGACCAGGCCATTAACTTCCATACGCTTGAGCAATGGTGTCAGCGTGCCGGTATCCAGTAACAGCTTTTCACACAGAAATTTCACCGGCACCGGCAGACTGCCCTCCTCCTCTGCCTGCCAGAGCACCAGCAGCGCCAGATATTGCGGGTAGGTCAGTCCCAGTGCTTTCAGCAGCGGCTGATAAGCCTGAGTAATCAGGCGTGATAAGGTATAAACGCTGAAGCACAGCTGATTATCCAGGTGCAGTTCCGGGTATTCTTTTGCCAAACGTCAGTCTCCGGCGAGTAATGTCTCAATATCCGCCATTAATTTTTCCGGCTTGGTGGTGGGCGCGTAACGCTTCACGACTTCGCCTTTGCGGTTGATCAGGAACTTGGTGAAGTTCCATTTGATGGCTTTGCTGCCGAGTACCCCGGGAGCAGCCTGTTTCAGCTCATTATACAGCGGGGCAGCACCATCGCCATTCACTTCTGTTTTGGCAAACATCGGAAAGCTGACGCCATAGTTTTTCTGACAGAAAGCACCGATGGTGTCGTTATCGCCTTTTTCCTGATGCCCGAACTGATTGCAGGGAAAGCCCAACACCACCAGGCCCTGATCTTTGTACTGGCTGAACAGCTTTTCCAGCCCTTCATACTGATAGGTAAACCCGCACTCACTGGCAGTATTGACGATCAGGACTACCTGCCCCAGGTATTCACTGAGGTCCTGTTGTTGTCCATTCAGAAGTGGCATGGTGTGGTTGAGTACTGACATAGCGACGCTCCGGCTGTTTTTATACTAGGCAATTATATTGTCTGCAATATAACCTGCCTGACGAAAAAGACAACCCGGGCGCTACCGCCATGCCAGGCGGCTGGGTGGAATCCGGCTCAGGCCGGATCATCCTCCGGCTCAGGCTTCAGGTTAAGTGAGGCCGAATTAATGCAGTAGCGCAGGCCGGTTTCGTCCTGAGGACCATCCGGAAAGACGTGGCCCAGATGGGCATCACACTTATGGCAACGCACTTCGGTACGCACCATAAAGTGGCTGGTGTCCGTGTACTCATCAATCGCTTCTTCATTCAACGGCTTAAAAAAGCTTGGCCAGCCACAACCGGAATCGTATTTGGTATCGGACAAAAACAGCGGTTCACCACAGCACACACAGTGATACACCCCTTTGTCTTTAGTGTTCCAGTAGCGCCCGGTAAAGGCGCGTTCCGTGCCGGCTTCGCGGGTAATATGATAGGTTTCCGGGTCCAGTTCCGCGGCCCACTCGGCGTCTGTTTTTTCAACTTTCTTCATAAGGTATCTCTTCAGCCTCTGCGTGACTGTTTGCCGTATATTGTGCGTCGGGTTGTTTCGCAACGCAGCGCTTCCGGACTTTCAGAGCTAAGCTCTGAAGAGTATCATGCCCTCTTTTCCTTTCAATACAGGCAGTAAGGTCCCATGCAGGAAATTCTTAAATCCAACAAACTGGCGAATGTGTTTTACGATCTGCGTGGGCCGGTTCTGCAGGCGGCCAAGCGAATGGAAGATGAAGGGCACCGTATTCTTAAACTGAACATCGGTAACCCGAAACCTTTTGGTCTGGATGCGCCGGAAGAGATTATTCAGGACGTCATTTATAACCTGCCGGATTCCGAAGGTTATCAGGATTCCAAAGGCCTGTTCTCTGCCCGTAAAGCCATTATGCAATACGCTCAGCAGAAGAATATTCCCAACGTCGGTATTGAAGATATTATTCTCGGCAACGGCGTCAGTGAACTGATCGTGGCCAGCATGCAGGGCCTGCTGAACAATGGTGATGAAGTGCTGGTACCGGCGCCCGATTACCCGCTGTGGACCGGGGCCGTTGCCCTGTCCGGCGGCCGCCCGGTGCATTACACCTGTGATGAAGGCGCAGGCTGGATGCCGGACATCGATGATATGCGCAGCAAAATCACCGAAAAGACCCGCGCCCTGGTGTTAATTAACCCCAACAACCCGACTGGCGCCGTGTATCCGGAAGAAGTTCTGCTGCAGATGCTGGAAATCGCCCGGCAGAACGATCTGATCGTCTTTTCTGATGAGATTTACGACAAAATTCTGTTCGACGGCGTTGAGCACACTTCCACAGCCTCACTGGCCGATGACCTGCTCATCATCACCTTTAATGGCCTGTCGAAAAATTACCGTCTGGCCGGTTTCCGTTCCGGCTGGATGATTATCAGTGGTGCCAAACACCTGGCCCGGGATTATATCGAAGGCCTGGAAATGCTGGCGCAGATGCGCCTGTGCGCCAACGTGCCAGCCATGTACGCCATTCAGACGGCACTGGGCGGATATCAGAGTATTAACGACCTGGTACAGCCGGAAGGCCGCATCTGGCAACAGCGCAATATTGCCTATGAAATGCTGAATGAAATGCCGGGCGTCAGCTGCACCAAACCCCAGGGCGCGCTGTACTGCTTCCCCAAAGTGGATCTGAAAAAATTCAATATCCGCAATGACGAACGTATGGTGCTCGACTTACTGGAACAGCAACGCATTCTCGTGGTGCATGGCACCGCATTTAACTGGCCATATCCGGATCATTTCCGCGTAGTGTTCCTGCCGCGTCCGGAAGATCTGGATCTGGCAATGGAGAAAATGCATCGCTTTTTCTCCGGTTATAAACAGGCCTGACGGACGCTTATGCTGGATGTCCATATTGATGATTTTTACATGGATGTGGCGGCCACTCTGCTGAGTGGCTTCCGTCATTTTCCGCGCACCCAGACGCTGTTTATTGAAGACATCAGCGGACCCGATACCATGGATGAATTTGGCCTGCACAGTCCACGCCATCTGGCAGCGTTGGGCACGGTTCAGTGGTTGCAGGAGGAAGGCTTTATCCGCTTCAGCAATCTCAGCCGGCAGGAATCCGTGGATGATTTTGTCCTCACCAGCAAAGCCTTTACCTGCCTGATTGCCATGGCAGAACCTCAGTCTCTGAAAGGCCACACCGTGGGTGAATTTGATGCCGATAACACCCCGGTATTTCAGTTGCTGGAATTTGCCCGTCTGCAGGAAGATTCGCTGTGGACCGGCGAGTTGGTGCGGCGTTATTTTCTGACGGACGGAGCATAAAAAAGGCCGCTTATACGCGACCTTTCTGCGGTGACTCGCCTGCCGGCAGCCCTTCCCTTTTATTTCACCCGCACATCAAAGCCTGCCGCCGACAGCGTGGTATTCATATCATGGCATTTAGCCGGCACCCCGACCTTCAGCGTAGGAATATCACGGCGCAGCGGATAGTCTTTGCGCAGCTGGTCAAAGGTCGCCCGCAAGTCGTCAGCATGGCGCATGGCCGTGCGCATCACACCATCATCCACGCGGATTTCATAAGCCGCACGGATTGCCGTACGCAGCGCCTGATATAAAGGTACCTGATCGGAAAAATTCACCCGCTTCACGCCGGGCTCGGGTAAAAATTGTGCCAGCTTGCGACGGATCGGCAGGCCGAAATATTCGCACAGGCCCTGGTAAACGAACTCGGTACCGCGCATTTTGCCGTCCAGTGAATAACCGGCGATATGCGGCGTGGCCAGCATGCAGCGACGTAACAGAGCCAGATCAAGATGGGGCTCGTTCTCCCACACATCCAGAATGGCTTCAAAATCGAGATTGTTCTGCATATGGGCCAGCAACGCGGCGTTATCCACCACGGCACCGCGGCTGCTGTTAATCAGACAGGCATCCGGTTTCATCTGCTGCAGGCGGGCTTCATCAATCAGATGATACGTCGCATGTTCGCCTTCCCGGGTGAGCGGCGTGTGCAGGGTAACCACATCCGCACTGAGTGCTTCGTCCAGCGATACCAGTGCGCCAGCTTCCTCTTCGTCGCGGAAGGGGTCCACGGCCAGTACCCGGGTGCCCAGTGCTTCCAGCCGGGTGCGCAGTAATGAACCGACATTACCGATGCCAACGATCCCCACACTGAGATCATTAAAGCCCATGCCGCGCTGATCCAGCAGTACACTGACAGCGCTTAATACATAATCCACCACTGCCTGAGCATTACAGCCCGGTGCACTCTGAAAACCAATATTGCGCTCTTTCAGGTAATCCAGATCAATGTGGTCGGTGCCTATGGTGGCCGTCCCCACAAAACGTACCGCAGAACCATCCAGCAGCGCCTGATTCACTTTGGTGACTGAACGCACCAACAGGATATCGGCGTCCGCCAGATCCTCAGGCTGCATGGTGCGCCCTTCAACCCGGTGGATATCGCCAATTTCGGCAAAGAATTCGTTAACAAGCGGGATATTTTCGTCGGCAACAATGCGCACTGGCGTGTACCTGATGATGGATAAGCGGCCATTTTGGCAATTGTCACCGCCGATGACAATTGCCTCAGGTTGTTAAAGGTGTGATCCGATGATCCTGATCAGGCCAATTCAAGGCTCACAGTCACGCCATTGAGCGCCGCATTGCCGCTCAGCGCGTCTACCTGGCAGTCATCGGTGAGTTCATTACAGTTAACCCCGGGAGCAGACGCCGCCACCTGCAACCGCGCATCCGCCTGATGATGCCCCCAGCCATGAGGCAGACTGACCACGCCCGGCATCAGATCCGCGGTGATTTCTGCATCTGCCACCAGTTCACCTACCCGCGACCGTATCCGCACCTGTGCTCCCTCTGAAATACCGGCCTGCTCAGCATCCTGCGGATTGAGCATTAAGGTACAGCGGTTTTTCCCTTTGATCAGACGCTGACTGTTATGCAGCCAGGAATTATTGCAGCGGATATGGCGGCGGCCAATCAGGGGGAATTCCCCATGGCCCGGCACAGGCGGTGAAAGCGCAAGATTATTCACTGCCTGACAGTAGACTTCCGGCGTCAGTTGCACACGTTTGTCCTTATGGAACAGACGCTGCGGCATGCAGGGCTGCAGCTCGCCCAGGTCCAGACCGTGCGGAGATTTTTTTAACTTCTCCAGCGTCATCCGGTAAGGGCCGGATTTCAGTAATGTATTTAATATGCCGGACGGTTTCAGCAACCCCATCATGGTGTACATAAAGCGGTTTTCCAGACGCTTACCAAAACTGCCCCGATTGAGTTTTTTCGCCAGCGTGAGCAGGATTTGCCAGTCCTCGCGCACACTGTCTTTGCCCCATCGGCTGCGCTTGTATAAGGGTGGCGAATATTTGGCCACGTTGCGTACCGCCAGCAGATTGAAAATCAGATCGTAATGATCGCGTTCCAGCGGACTGCAGGGCGGCAGAATAATATCGGCATGGCGGCTGGTTTCGTTGATAAACATATCCACCGACACCATAAAATCCAGTGATTCAAAGGCACGGCTCAGCTGACCACTGTTGGGCGTCGACAGCAGAGGATTACCCGCCACCGTCAACATGGCTTTGATCTGCCCTTCGCCCGGCGTCAGAATTTCTTCGGCCATCACAGACACGGGTAATTCACCACCAAACTCCGGCAGGCCACGTACCCGGCTGCGGTATTTATCATAGTGGCCACGTTCGCCCTGCGCCGCGGTAACTTTCAGCAGATCCACCGCCGGGCGGGTAAACATAGCGCCGCCAGCACGGTCGAAATTACCGCTGACAATATTCAGTACATTAATCAGCCACTGGCATAACGCCCCGTGCGCCTGCACTGAAACGCCCATACGGCCGTAACACACGGCCGATTCTGCCGTCAGCCAGCTATTGGCCAGCTCACGCACCTGTTCGGCAGCAATGCCGGTGACAGCCTCTGTGTTTTCCGGTTTAAATTCTGCACACAGCGGCGCCAACGGTGCGCTGTCGATGTATTCCGGCAACGACGGCAGACGCTCAGATAATTCGTGCGTGAAGACATAAAGCAGTGACAACAACAGATAAACATCCTGCCCGGGACGCACAAACCAGTGTTCATCGGCCACGCCGGCGGTTTCCGTTTTGCGCGGGTCAATCACCAGAATGCGCCCTCCCCGTTCGCGGATACTCTTCAGCCGGTTTTTAATATCCGGTGCGGTCATCAGGCTGCCATTGGACGCCAGTGGATTACCGCCCATCACGATCAGAAAATCCGTACGGTCAATATCCGGCACAGGAATCTGCAGCTGATGGCCAAACATAAAATAACTGGCCATATGGTGCGGCAGCTGATCCACCGAGGTGGCGGAAAATTTATTACGTGAGCCGATGGCACGCAGCAACATAGGGCCAAACAATAAGTTGCCATAGTTATGCACATTCGGATTGCCGAGATAGCTGCCGACGGCATCACGGCCGTGGGCTTCCTGCACCCGTTGCAGCCCTTCTGCCGCTTCCGTTATGGCCTGTTGCCAGGAAATAGCTTGCCAGCCGGATGAGGTTTTCTTCAGCGGCTGCCGCAGGCGGTCTTCATCGTTATGGAGATCCTGCAATGCGGTGGCTTTCGGGCAGATATAACCGCGGCTGAAAGGATCATCCGGATCACCTTTGATCGACAGAATGTCGCCCTGTGGCGATTGTTGAATGCGGATGCCACAGGTGGCCTCACACAGGCTGCAGGTACGTAGGTGTGTTTTGCTGGTCATACAGTCCCTCTGGCTCTGCCTCTTGGCCGCTGATTCCTGGCTACTGAACAGCGGCTTTGGCCGGATTTATTCTTTCGACTGACTATACCGGTAACCGGATGGCAACAGGCACGCCTTATGTGCCAAAAAACGCCGGATCGGTCACCTTGCCCTTATCCCCCCTCGCTATTCAGAGAAGCACATAAGTCAGTCTGGCCCATCAATCAGGCAGCCACAGAACGGCAGCTATTGGCGGTAAATTGGCGGTAATACGGGAAACTCACTCTTGATAACCTGAAAAAATATCAGGCATCACAACCATCAATTTCATGAATGACGCATATCAGGGGGACTAATGATCCTCGAGGCGATAATTCCGGTATACTTGCGGCCTCCATAGGTGGGTAGTCCGGTTTCAGAGAGGCTGATCGTCTTTTTAACAACCTATCTGCCGAAGAAATAAACAATTGGCACTTGATCACAACGAAATCTACCCCCTCGTTGTTGAACTATAGTGCTGATACACCGCTAACAAGGCTTTGAGAGGGTCGCTAATGAGTCTGTATTCAGAATACCTGGAAGAAATTGAGGTTCGCAAAAAGGAACTGGGTCTACACCCAAAACCAATCGATAGCGCAGAACTGCTGTCTGAAATCATTGCCCAGATCAAAGATACCGGCAATGCCGAGCGCGAAGCCTCTCTGAACTTCTTTATCTACAACACTCTTCCAGGTACCACTCCTGCTGCAGGCGTTAAAGCTAAGTTTCTGAAAGATATCGTAACCGGTGCCGAAACCGTTGCCGAAATCTCTCCGGAATTCGCGTTAGAGCAACTGTCTCACATGAAGGGTGGCCCTTCTGTCGAAGCCCTGCTGGACATCGCCCTGTCTGACGATGCGAACGCTAAAGCTGCCGGTGAAGTTCTGAAAACTCAGGTATTCCTGTACGAAGCCGACACTGAGCGCTTGGAAGCTGCCTACAAAGAAGGCAACGCCATCGCCAAAGACATTCTGCAAAGCTACGCAAACGCTGAGTTCTTCACCAAGCTGGACGATATCCCGGAAAAAATTAAGGTCATCACCTACATCGCTGCTGAAGGTGATATCTCGACTGACCTGCTGTCGCCGGGCAACCAATCTCACTCCCGTGCTGACCGTGAACTGCACGGCCTGTGCATGATTTCCCCTGAAGCTCAGCAGGAAATCAAAAAAATGGGCGAAGAAAACCCGGACGCC
>MDTG01315682.1_pt1 | contig 58164 bp, 61 predicted proteins | sample 811421 | NCBI WGS metagenome assembly MDTG01 (sample SAMN05326645, study PRJNA326480) | marine metagenome | isolation source: seawater | place: Pacific Ocean: South East | collected 2011
TGGGGTGGAAGGATTCGAACCTCCGAATGACGGGATCAAAACCCGCTGCCTTACCGCTTGGCGACACCCCAAAATAAATTTGTTTAAATATATCAAGAGCATCTAAGATTTACTAGCCCCATAACAGTTGATTATTAGCATAGATTAACATGAGTAAGATGATAAGTATAAGAAAAATAAACATAGTTTTGATAGGTGTTTATAATGATTTGACTACTTTTGCATTTTGACCTGGAGGTAATTTTGATAGTACCTCTAGCGCGTCATTCTCACTATTCAATGGTAAAAATATGGTTCCCCCAGTGCCTGACATTCTTGGTTGACCATACTCAGATAACAAATCAAATGATTTCTTTATATCAGGATATCTTCGAAAGGTAATATTTTCAAAAACATTACACAATCCTCCCGAAATAAAATCATCATAATCATATATATCTGGATCGGAATGGATGTTAAGTAAGTCGTACATCTTTTTTGTGGATATTTTCTGTTTGCTAAAGATAATAACGAACCAATGGGGTTTTAAGAATATTTCTGTAATGACTTCACCTCTACCCTCTACCCATGCATTTGTATTTCTAATAAAAAAAGGTACATCCGAACCAATGCAAAGAGCGAGTTTTAATAGTCTACTCATACTAATATTTTTTTCAAAAATATCATTTAATGCAAGTAATGTCGAAGCCGCATTCGAACTTCCTCCTCCTAGACCACTACCTAATGGAATATTTTTTTTCAAAATAATGTCTAATCCTATTTTTTTAGGTCCATGTTTTTTCTTAAATAAATCTATGGCATCAAAAATTATGTTATCGGATTCTAACTCTTTCTTATTACACTTTATAGTTACCTTATCATCATTTCTTAATGATAGTTTCAAACTATCATAGAGATTAATTAACTGGAAAATACTTTGAATGGAATGATAGCCATCCGGTCTCTTGTTTAAAACATTTAGGAATAAATTTATTTTGCTAGGACATTTATAATGGTATGGCATTTTTATAAGATTGAATTTTTTTCATAAATTCTTTATTTTGATAGTGTTTTTTTGATTCAATATTGATTATATAGCGTAATCTTTCATACATCTTATTCTTAATCAAAATCTCACAATAATGCTCGACGATTTCAATATCTTGATCACGTATATATGATGCTTCAATATGTTTAAGTGCTTCTATGTATTTATTTTTTTTAAAATAAATCCAAGCTAAGCTATCAAGAATAGCTGCATTACCTGGGTCGAATTGATATGCAAGCTCAATCATTCTAAATGCCTCATTATATCTATTAGTATGTATGGTCAAACTGTAGCCAAGCGCATTTAGAGTATTGGCATTTTTAGAATCTAATTCTAATATAGATTTCAAGTCTCTCTCCATCATATCAATGTTACCTAATGCTTCAAAAGCCATTGCTCTTGCGTAAATTAGATTAAGACTAAGGGGTTTATTTCTAGATTCCTCATCAACAAAATTAATAATATCCTTATATCTTTTCTCTTGGTTAAGTATGGATATTATTTTTAAAAAAAACTGAACTCTAACATCTGGATCTTCATAATCATTAACTTTAGTAAGAAAATATTCAATTCCGGCTTCAGTATTTTGAGTTTTTGTCATGGACATTCCTATATTTAATTCACTCATAATCTTGATACTATAATCGTTTACTCTTTGAAAATGCTCAATAGCTTCGTTATAAAAACCCATCTTATAATCATTAATACCTCTTAGAAAATTTATTTGATCATCCTCAATTACAATTGACAACAAATACTTCTCTGATAAATCGTATTGTTCTCCATCGGATAATAATCTACCAATTTGATAAATTGTATCTATATTATCTGAATCATTAAGAAGAATTTCATCTATAAGATATTTAGCGTCCTCCAAATCAGAGTTTTTTATATATGCCTCTAGAAGTTCTAATTGAATCTGTCTGTCTGTATTTTTGATTGTGTTTAGATATGTATTAAGAATATTGCCTGCTTCATCATACTTTTTTAATATCATATGTGAGCTAGAATATAACCGAATTAAATTTCTTTCATTAAATGTTCCCAGTTCTTCAATGGCCGCTATAACTTTAACCGGCATATTGAAAATATAAAGAAGTTCAATATAGCTTAGAAATAACTCTCTATTGTTATTAGATAATAAATAATTATCAAATAATTTCATTACGTTTAATCTATTTTTATTTTCTGATAAAGCATTCATTAATTTTGAGAAATCATTCTTACTCTTAGGTTTAATGTTTTTTAAATAATTCTGAAAAGTTATTTGCGCCTTATCAAGCTGATTATTTTCGAGATACGCTATTATGCTAAATTGATATGGAAGATAACTGCTGGGTTGTAGCTTGAGCCATTTTGTAGTTATTATATCTGCTTGATCATACTTATATGATAAAAGGGCAATTTTAGTTAATCTATAAAATAACTTAGTATCATCAATATTATTAATGTTTTTAGTAAACATAAATAGAGCATCATCATAAAGCGACCTATCAAGCGCGAAGTTAATGTACATTGAATTATACAAATGACTAGCATTTGAGGATGAAGTGGCTAAATCTATAGGGTTTTCATTGATATTAGAATTATTTTGGCTTGAATTAGAGCAAGATGAGATAAATAAAGCAAATATTATAGGCAAAATATTCAAATAGTTCTTCATAATAGTATAATATATCACATATTGATATATTCGAAGACCGTATAGGAGAGAGACAAAAATAATGACAATAAATGTGTTAGGAATTAATCATAAATCAGCTCCTCTAGAGGTGCGTGAAAAACTTGCATTTAATAAGAAATCTCTTCCGAGTGCTCTTAACGATATCAAGAAAATAGATGGTGTGAATGGAGTGATTCTACTTTCCACATGCAACAGAACTGAAATTTATACTGAAAATGATTTTGATAATAATAAAATACTTGATTGGCTGAATAAACAGTCGACAGTCGATAGCTTTGAGTCATTTACTTATAATCATTACCAAGAGGATGCTATCCAACATCTATTTAATGTTACATCTGGCATTGACTCTATGATTATTGGAGAAAATGAGATTTTAGGGCAGGTTAAACATGCATTTAAAATCGCTGATCAACAAAAAGTTGTAAGCTCGCCACTAAAGAGACTTTTTGAATATTCTTTCTCAGTAGCAAAAGATGTCAGAACTAATACTGATATTGGGTCTAATCCTGTATCATTTATGTTTACTTCAATAACTCTTATAAAGAAGATTTTCGATAATATACAAGATAAGAAGGCTGTTATTCTTGGTTCAGGGCATATGAGTCAATTAGCTGTAAAGTACCTACAATCACAAAAAATAAAAGATATTACATTGGTAAGTCATAATACTGATAAAGGAAGAAAAGTTGCTGATGAAAATGAGTGTTCTTTTGCGAAAATACAACATTTAGGCTCTCTAATATCAAGTAGCAATATTGTTATTTCATCAACATCTAGTACCACCCCAATAATTGGTAAAGGGCTTATAGAGAGTTGTATAAAAAACTCATCTTCATTACCAATAGTAATAGTAGATCTTGGAGTACCGAGGGATGCTGAACCAGAGATATATGAATTAGAAAATGTATATCTATATACAATAGATGACCTCGGTAAAGTAATTAAGAATAATTATAAAATCAGGAAAGACGCTGTTATAGAAGCAGAGAAAATCATAGGGTACAAAATTAGCGAATTCAAAAAATGGTTACTACAAAATAATTCTAGTGACCTTATCAAAGATTATAGAGGTTATATTGATAATATAACTGATGGGGTCACAATAAAGGCTAAAAAAATGATTCAATCTGGTCAAGACGCAAATGAGGTAATTAACTACTTGGCAGAATCACTAAAAAACAAACTGACACATGAGACTACTACCAAAATAAAAGAAATAATACCACTCTTAGACGAATCTTCAGTCATTAAAGCAAAAAATATCTTTAAAAAAAAATAATGAACGGTAAACCCATTAATGACACTAATCATGAATTTGATTTAATAAATGATGAAAAGTTTATTGATAAGTTAAATAAAATTAATGAAAGATATAACGAGATTGCTGAACTCCTTAAAGATCCTCATACTTATAAAGACCATAAACTTTCAGAAAAACTTAATAAAGAAAAATCTAAGATAGAAAAGCCTGTAAAACAATTTATAGAATATAAAAATACTATCTCTAAGATGAAAGAATCCCAAGATATTATATCAACAGAAACAGATCAGGCAATTATTGCAATTGCCCAAGAGGATGTCACGGAACAATTGGAGACTAAAAAGAAATTAGAAGGTTCATTAATGGATTTACTTGTTGACAAAGACCCAAATGACTCTAAAGATGTATTTCTGGAAATTCGAGCAGGTACTGGTGGTGATGAGGCTGCTATATTTTGCGGAGATTTATATAAAATGTATCTTCGGTATTCTGAAAAAAATTCTTGGCAAATAGAAATTATAAATGTTGCAGAGAGTGATCATGGTGGATATAAGGAAATTATCATAAAAATTGTGGGTAATGATGTATATGGAAACTTGAAATATGAGTCAGGCACCCACAGAGTTCAACGAGTTCCAGAAACAGAAACTCAAGGAAGAATTCATACCTCTGCTTCTACCGTGGCTGTACTTCCCTTAATTGATGAAATTGATCAAATAAATATTAATCCTTCTGATCTTAGAATTGATACATATAGAGCATCAGGTGCAGGTGGGCAGCATGTTAATAAAACTGATTCAGCTGTTAGAATCACACACTTACCAACAGGGACAGTGTCTGAATGTCAAGATGGAAGATCACAACATAAAAATAAGGCTCAAGCAATGTCAATCTTATACTCAAAATTACTAATGCATGAGCAGGAAAATCAGAAAAAAGAAACTGACCAAGAAAGAAAAAATCTTGTTGGAACTGGAGATAGATCTCAAAGAATCCGTACATATAATTTTCCACAAGGTCGTGTGACCGATCATAGGATTAACCTAACGCTTTATAAATTAGAAAATATAATGGAAGGCAACATTGAGCCCTTATTAGATGGGCTTAAAAAATCATCTATGGATTAAAATGAATATATCTTATAAAAACTTGCTCGATGACACAATGGAAAGTATGGATGATAATATCATTTCAAAATTTGAATTAGAGTATTGTCTAGCTGAGTCAACTCATAACAGCATAAATTCACTTAAGCTAAATCCAGAGACAAAGATAAAATCTTCACAATTAAAAAAATTTAATATGTTTGTGGTACAGTTAGCTTCCGGCAAACCACTAGCATATATTCTAAACAATCAACCTTTTCACAATTATAGTTATTATGTTGATGAAAGAGTATTAATACCTAGGCAAGAAACTGAGATAATTATAGATGAAATTATTAGGCAAGGTGATTTAATAAAAAAAAGTGGCTCAAGTGTTTCTATCATAGATGCTGGTTCTGGATCAGGATGCATAGGACTTACAATTGCACAAGAAAGGCCTGAATGGAAAATAATATTGGTAGAAAAATCTCTAGCTGCAATTTCCGTCTTATCAAAAAATCTCATTGATTCAAAATGTACTAATTGTGAAATACTGGAGAGTGATTGGTTAGAAAACTGTGAGCAACAAAGTGCGGATATTATTATCTCTAACCCACCATATGTTAAATATGATTCAAAAATGCTCAGAAAATCTGTAGCTTTTTACGAGCCAGATATGGCATTGTATTCACATAATAATGGGCTTGAAGATATGAAGAAAATTATAATTCAGTCAAAAGAAGTATTAAAACAAGATGGTTTTTTATTTTTAGAAAATGGCTATGATCAATCAGGAAGAGTAACTAGATTTTTAGAGAAAAACTATTATGAAGACATACGAGTGATATTAGACTATAATCAAATAAGAAGATTCACTGTTTCAAGAAACATTAAAAATGGATAAAAATACTATTATAAAAATAGCTAATCTAGCAAAAATTGACATAAGCGAAAATAAAGTTGATGAAATTAGATTAAGCTTAGAAAAAATCTTAAATTTAGTTGATGAAATGAATTCTATTAATACAGATAACATGAATCCTATGGCTCATCCTTTAAATCTAAAACAGGAACTACGAAAAGATGAAGTAACAGTTACGGACGAGAGAGATTTATTTCAAAAAAATAATAAATTTACTAAAGATGGTTACTACAAAGTACCAAAAATTATTGATTAATATGCATAATAAAACTGTCTCTGAATTACAAGAAGATCTTAAAAATAAAAAAGTAAGTTCTGTTGAGCTTACACAACATTTTTTAGATCGTATTAAAAAAATTGATTCTGAACTAAACTCTTTCATAACTATTACTGAAGATGAAGCCATTAAGAAAGCTAAATTAATTGATAAAGAAATTTCTAAGGGGACTGTAAGAGCTTTATCTGGTATTCCAATTGCTCAAAAAGACATATTTTGTACCAAAGGTATAAAAACTACCTGTGGTTCTAAGATGCTTGAAAATTTTATTAGCCCCTATGATGCAACAGTAGTACAAAAACTAAATGAGTCTGGTGTTGTTGTAGTTGGTAAAACGAATATGGATGAGTTTGCAATGGGGTCTTCCAATGAAACAAGTTATTTTGGAGATGTCAAAAATCCTTGGCATACAGACTATGTGCCTGGTGGATCATCTGGAGGCTCAGCAGCAAGTGTAGCAGCCAGACTTATACCCTGTTCTACAGGTACTGATACTGGTGGCTCTATAAGACAACCCGCATCTTTGACAGGAATCTGCGGCATAAAACCTACCTATGGAAGAGTATCGAGGTATGGAATGATTGCATTTGCTTCAAGCTTAGATCAAGCAGGTATATTCACTAGAACAGCTAAAGACTGCGCTATCTTGTTAAAAGAAATTTCAGGGTATGATTCTAAAGACAGTACCTCTTCTAGAATGGAAGTGCCGGACTATGTAAATGAATGTTCAAGAAAACTTGAGTCTCTTATTGTGGGGATACCTAAAGAATTCATGCAAGGCTTGGATGGCGATGTTAAATCTACATTTGAAGATACTATCAAACTACTAGAATCAAGTGGATGTAAAATAAAAAACATTAACCTTAAAACATCAAGACTTGGAGTATCAGCATATCAAGTTGTAGCACCAGCTGAATGCTCCTCTAATTTATCTAGGTATGATGGGATTAGGTTTGGTCATAGAACTAAAAATGCCGAGAATATTGAAGAATTATATAAAAAATCGAGATCTGAGGGGTTTGGAGATGAGGTTAAGAGAAGAATACTAATTGGAACGTATGCATTATCTGCTGGGTATTATGATGCATATTATCTCAAAGCACAAAAATTGAGGCAGTTAATTTCCAATGAATTTGCAGAAGCATTTAGTAGTGTAGATTTAATACTAGGCCCAACAACACCAGACTCTGCTTTTAAATTAGGAGAAAAAACTAATGACCCTATTGCTATGTATTTATCGGACGTCTTTACGGTTAGTACGAACTTAGCTGGCTTACCTGCCATGTCAGTTCCAATGGGGTTCAAGAATAATCTGCCACTTGGTTTGCAGATAATAGGTAATCACTTTGATGAATCGAAAATACTTCAACTAGCATATCATTATCAACAATTAACTGACTGGCATACTATGAAGCCAGATATTTCAGGAGAATAATATGTGGCATCCAGTTATAGGTTTAGAAATACATGTTCAACTAAATACCAAAAGCAAAATATTTTCTCCTGCATCAACTAATTTTGGCTCAGAACAAAACACTCAGGCCTGCGCAATAGATTTAGGAATGCCAGGAGTATTGCCAAAACTTAATGAAGAAGCAGTTAAGATGGCTATCAAATTTGGTCTTGCAATAGGAGCAAAAATCTCCGATGAATCTATTTTTGCAAGAAAGAACTATTTTTATCCAGATTTACCAAAAGGGTATCAGATATCACAGTATGAGATACCTATTGTCTCTGGTGGTTCAATTGATATAACAGTAAAGGATAATATTAAAAAAATAAATATTACTAGAGCACACCTTGAGGAAGATGCAGGTAAGTCTATACATGATTTATTTGAGCAAGAAAGCGCAATTGATCTTAACCGAGCAGGTACACCACTGATAGAAATTGTTTCTGAACCTGAAATGCATAGTGCAGATGAAGCGGTGCAATACCTAAAAAGTATACACTCACTTGTAAGATACCTAGGTATAAGCGATGGTAATATGCAAGAGGGTTCCTTTAGATGTGATGCAAATATTTCATTGATGAAAAAAAATTCAAAAGTTTTAGGCACAAGAGCAGAAATAAAAAATATTAATTCATTTAAATTTGTAGAAAATGCAATTAATTATGAAATAAAACGACAAACCAATAGATTAGATAATAATGAAGAAATTGTTCAAGAAACTAGACTTTATGACCCATCTAAAAATGAAACTAGATCTATGCGATCAAAAGAAGAAGCAAATGACTATAGATATTTTCCAGATCCCGATCTATTACCAGTCAAAATTGACTCTAAACTAATTGATGATATTAAAAGCAATATGCCTGAATTACGTAAAGACAAAAAGGAACGGTTTCTCTCTAAATATGGATTAAGTCAATATAACGCAGATATACTTGTATCTGATAGAGAGTTATCAGAATACTATGAAAGTGTTGTGAATCATGATGGAATAGATAAAAAAATTGCTGCAAATTGGATAATTACAGAAGTCCTTGCTTATGCTAATAAGTCAAATACTCAAGTAAAATCATTTCCTGTGTCATCATCGGATCTTAGTGAATTATTATTAAATATATGTTCAGAGACTATATCGAATAAACAAGGAAAAGATATTTTTTCAAGGATGTGGAATAATGGCGAGAAAGCTAATGATATTATTAAAAATGAGGGTATGCAACAAATATCAAATACCTCAGAATTGAATAAAACAGTTGATAATGTGATTAAAAACAATTATAAAAGTGTAGAAGAGTATCAAAGTGGAAAAGAAAAACTTTTTGGCTTTTTTGTGGGGCAAGTAATGAAAGAAACTGGGGGAAAAGCTAACCCTAAAATTGTTAACGAACTTTTGAGGGAAAAACTTAAAAAATGATAGGCGACTTATTTAAAAAAATTAAAGGTACATTTTCAACAGATTTATCTATCGATCTCGGTACAGCAAATACTTTGATATATGTAAAGGGGAGAGGTATTGTTCTCGACGAACCATCGGTAGTTGTAGTAAGAGATGAGAAAGGATCAACCGGAAAAAAAATTGAAGCTGTAGGGTTAGAAGCAAAAAAAATGTTAGGGAGAACTCCTACTGGCCTTCAAGCAATTAGACCAATGAAGGATGGTGTTATTTCTGACTTTATGGTTTGTGAAAAGATGCTTCAACATTTCATAAGGAAAGTGCATGACAGTAAGTTGTTTAGGCCAAGTCCTAGAGTTCTTGTGTGTGTACCATGTGGTGCTACACAAGTAGAGAGAAGAGCTATCAAGGAATCAGCATCTGGAGCAGGAGCAAGAGTTGTCCATCTAATAGATGAGCCAATGGCAGCAGCAATTGGAGCCGGAATGCCAATTGACGAAGCTAGGGGTTACATGGTCTTAGATATTGGCGGTGGTACATCTGAAGTGGCTACTATATCATTAAATGGTATTGTTTACTCATCATCTACAAGAATAGGCGGCGATACATTTGATGATCAAATAATTGCTTATGTTAGACGGAATTATGGCTGCGTTATTGGTTATCCAACAGCAGAAAAAATTAAACACGAAATTGGGTGTGCATATCCTAGTAGTGATTTATTAGAGATAGAAGTAAAAGGAACAAATCTATCAGCCGGAGTACCGCAATCATTCACAGTAAATAGTAATGAAATTTTAGAAGCTCTACAAGACTCACTTCAAGGTATTATTGGTGCTGTAAAAACTGCCCTAGAGCAAACCCCACCAGAACTAGGTGCCGATATTCATGAACGTGGCATGGTTCTTACAGGGGGTGGTGCTTTATTAAGAGATTTAGATAAATTGATAACTGAAGAAACAGGTATGTATGTAATTGTCGCTGAAGACCCAATGAGTTGTGTTGCTAGAGGCGGGGGTAAAGTTCTAGAAATCATAGACAAAGAAGGCATTGAATTTTTATCTGTTGATTAAAAATGGAACGCTTTTATGAAAAAAGTACAGGGGAATTCTACTCACTTATATTCTTCATAATTCTATCTACTGCGACAATAACTTTAGACTATAAATATAATCAAATAACCTATATAAGATTGATAATTAATGATTTAATAGTCTATCCAATTGATCAACTCTCGTACTTACCAAAAACTATCATAACAAAATTCATAGATGATTCTGATAATATTGAAAATTTAAAAAATACAATAACTAAGTTAAAAAATGAGAATATAGAACTGAAAATAAAACTTCAGCAATTTCAATCTCTTCAAGACGAAAATAGGAGATTAAGAAATATTTCAAAAAAATCCATAGTTACATCAAATAAGAAAACTATTGCAAAAGTGATTAGTAATTCTGCTAGTCCAAATAAGAGAGTTATAACAATTGATAAAGGACAGAAACATGGTATTTTTATTGGACAAAATGTAATTGGTATAAATGGCCTAGTGGGGCAGATTGTTGAAACGAATTTCCTATCATCCAAGGTGATTCTTATTAGTGATTTAAATCATAAGATACCGGCTGAGGTTAATAGAACAGGGCAAAAAATATTGATTAGTGGGTCAAAAGAATCTAATCAGCTCATTGTAAATTATAGTGACTCAGATATTGATATAGTTGTTGATGATCATGTGTCAACATCCGGTATTGCCAAAAGATTCAAGCCTAAAATACCAATTGGTAGAGTAACAAGTGTTCAAAAAGATCCGGAAAAAAAGTTTAGTGTAATAAAACTAGAACCATTCGAAAATGTCGGAAATATGTCAGAACTGATTCTTATTTGGGATTATACACCTGAAGTAAAAAAAGAAGAAGAACAGAAAAATGACGGAGAGAAAATTGAATAACTTCTTCGTCATTATTATATCACTATTAGTAGCCGTAATGCTTACTATCACGACTTTCCCACTTGGGCCTTTTGCGCCTGACTGGATTCAGCTATTTTTAATATACTGGATAATCGCATTACCTTTATCCATCGGCATGCTGTCATCTTGGATAATAGGCTTATTAGTAGATGTTGTGATGGGGTCGACTTTAGGTATCTATGCACTGGCATATACTCTAATTTCTTTTATCATGAGCAATCTATATAAAACCTTAAGAAATGTTACAGTGATTCAGCAAAGCATTATTATATCCATTGCATTAATAATTAAATTTACATTAATACTTTGGATAAATAATCTGCTACTCATCGATAATTACACTGCCTCGATATATTGGACTGTTCTTACAAGCGCATTTATATGGCCGCTAATATTTTTTAGTCTAAGAGCTGTCAGAAGAAAGTATAACCTCAATTGATGAAAATTTTTTCAGATAATATAAATCTTAGTAGGTCAAACTTTTTACGAAATTTATTAGATTCACTTGGAGCAACTGACGAAAATATTGCTATACATCTTGAAGGAGAAAATATATATCTAACAAATGAAAAATATAGAGAAAAACAAGTAGTAGTTAATTTTTCAAACTCATCTTTAATTAAGTTGACAAATGAGCGTTGTAGAAATAATAATGATATTTTTAAAAAGTTATTTCCCTTTTCATATAAAAAGATTATTGATTGTACAGCAGGGTTTGGTAGGGATGGATTTATATTAAGCAATATGGGCTATAATGTAACTATGATTGAAAATAGCCCAGTAGTATCTATATTGCTAAACCATGCTGTAAAAAATGACAATTCAAAAAAGATAAGATTTTTTCATGGAAATTCATATGATTTTTTGGCTAATACCCAAGAAAGTTTTGATTATGCATATTTTGATTTCATGTTTGAAAAAACAAAAACAGGTTCATTAGGTTCAAAGCATGACGAAACTTTAAAAAAAATAGCATTTTTTGAAAAGAATATTGATGAACTAATATCGATAGCTACTAATAAATGTGGCCAGAGAGTTGTATTAAAGGAAGCTGCACGTTCTAACATGAAATTACCTAAACCAAATTATTGTATCAAAACTAAGTTACTAAACTATAATATATATAATGGATATAAAAAATAAACTTAGTCAAAATATAACAAATGCCCTAAATATGCATTCATATAAAAATCTTCTACTTTATGAAGATAATAAAGATAAACATATTGCTGAAGTTTTTAATAATTTAAATATAGTATATAGAACTATAAACAATATTGATAAAACAGAAGATTTTAAAAAAAATAGTCTATTAGTAATAAGCATAGATGAGTCATTAAAAAAAATATCTGATATAGATAAAAAGCTTGGTCAACTAATACTTATATTGAATAAAAATATAATTTTGATCAATAAGCTTAATTTCTCAGAATATTTAGATAATTATGTACATAAGGTATTAATGTCGTTAGGTTTCAAATTATATAATCAAGTTAATAAAGAAAATGTATACTTTTTTTTATATATTTATAATATAAATAATTATAAGAATGTACCAGATTGGCTTAATAGCGAGAATTGGGCAAATCCAGAACTATGGGAGAAATGAAGTGAAAGAAAAAATTAAGAATATTTTAGAAAATAATTTTAAAAAATCTAAAATATTAGTAAATGGAGATGAATCAAAATTTGTTGTTGAAATTACAAGCGATGAATTTTTAAATAAATCCATTATAGAAAGACATAAAATGATATATGCGCTATTAAATGACTTTATTAGTTCTGGTGAAATTCATGCATTAACTATAAAGTCAAAAACATTTGATGAGTGATAGTTTTATAAATAATAAGTATAATAGAAAAAAGATTATACATGTTGATATGGATTGTTTTTATGCATCGGTAGAACTCCGTGATAAGCCACATTTAAAATTTAAACCAGTGGCGGTAGCTGGGAGTTCTCAAAGTCGTGGTGTGATTACAACCTGTAATTACATAGCAAGAAAAAGTGGAATTAAATCTGCGATGCCATCCATCATGGCAAAGAAACTTTGTCCTAATCTAATTTTTTTGCCAGTAAATATGGAAAAATATAAAACTGTATCCAATGAAATCTATCAAGTATATAAATGTTATACCAAAATTATTGAACCAGTTTCTTTAGATGAAGCATACCTTGATGTTACTAATTCAAAATATTGTAATGGTGACCCTGAAGAGATGGCTAGGCAAATTAGGAAAAAAATTCTAGATGATTTTAAAATTACTGCATCAGCAGGTATATCCTGTAATAAGTTTTTATCAAAAGTAGCTAGTGATTGGAATAAGCCAAATGGACAATTTGCAGTCCCAGATTCAGAAATAGATGAATTTGTTCTTAACATCCCACTTAAAAAAATTCCTGGTGTTGGTGAAAAGACTTTATTAATCTTGAATAAAAACTCTATTAAAACTTGTGAAGATATACAGAATACTAAGGAAATTGATTTAATTAATATGCTTGGAAAATATGGAACTACTCTACATAATCTATGCAGGGGCATAGATGATAGAATTGTTGAAGTTAATAAAATTAGTAAGAGTTTGAGCGTGGAAGATACGTATGAAAATGACATATCAGATATTGAAGAATGTGTCGAAAAATTAAATATTTTATACTTAGAGCTGATCAGTAGACTTGATAAACCACAATACTTAAATAGACCAATTAAATCATGTTTTATAAAAATTAAATATAATGACTTCAAAACTACGACATCACAAATGTCATGCGCAGAAGTACATTACGAAATATTTGAAAAACTTTTGAAAAAGAATAATTCAAGTATTCAAAAGCCAATTAGATTACTAGGTGTAGGTGTCCAGTTTAACAATAATCCAAATAATCAATTAAATCTGAATATACTATAAAATTATACTAGCAATATCATGTTTTTTTTCTTATGATGGTTGATGTATCAATTAGGGGGCAATAAATGAAATTCGAGACAATAGCTATACATGGAGGATATTCGCCAGAACCAACCACTAATGCTGTGGCAGTACCTATATATCAAACTTCCTCTTACTCGTTCAGAGATACACAACATGGTGCAGATTTATTTGATCTTAAAGAAGCAGGAAATATATATACTAGAATTATGAACCCGACCTCTGATGTTCTCGAGAAACGAGTTGCAGCAATGGAGGGTGGTATAGGCGGCTTAGCGTTAGCATCAGGATCTGCTGCAACAACTTATGCCATTATGACTATATCTGAAGCCGGTGATAACATCGTAAGCACAGGTACTTTATATGGTGGAACATATACTTTGTTCGCACATCAATTACCCCGCTTTGGTGTAGATGTTAAGTTTGGTGATCATAGTGATATTGATGGAATGGAAAAATTAATTGATAAAAATACTAAAGCAATCTTTTGTGAATCAATCGGCAACCCCGCTGCAAACGTTGTAGATATTCCTAAAATGGCTAAGCTTGCACATAAACATAGTATTCCATTAATAGTTGATAATACAGTACCCTCTCCATATTTATTTAGACCTATTGAACATGGAGCCGATATAGTCGTACACTCGCTGACTAAATATATGGGTGGGCATGGAACATCTATCGGAGGAATAATTATAGATTCAGGAAAATTTCCATGGGCTAAACATAAGAAAAAATTTGCTAGACTCAATACTCCGGATCCTTCATATCATGGTGTAGTATATACCGAAGCACTAGGTGACGCGGCTTTTATTGGTGCAGCAAGAGTCGTACCCTTAAGAAACATGGGGGCTGCTATTTCCCCATTTAATAGCTTTTTGATTCTTCAGGGAATAGAAAGTCTTGCGGTAAGAATGGATAGACACTGTGAAAATGCAGTTAAAGTGGCAAATTTCTTAATGAAACATCCTAATGTAACATGGGTTAACTATCCAGGAATTGCGAGTAGCCCAGATTACCCGCTTGTTAAGAAACTTATGGGTGGAAAAGCTTCAAGTATTCTCAGTTTTGGTATTAAGGGTGGTAAAAATAACGGGGCTAAGTTTATAGATAATCTCAACTTAATTGTAAGATTAGTAAATATAGGTGATGCTAAATCTCTAGCATGTCATCCTGCATCTACAACACATAGACAGTTATCACCTACAGAATTAAAAATGGCAGGAGTGCCAGAAGATCTTGTTAGATTGTCCATTGGTATTGAAAACTCTGATGACATTATTGAAGATATAAGTAACTCATTAGATGCTGTGTTTGGAAAAAATAAAAAAAAATAATTACTTTTTAATATAAATTTCTTTTCCAGAGTCTATGAATTCTTTAGATTTTTCTTCCAAACCAAAATCCACAGCTACTTTAATGCTATCAATGCCTTTTTTAGTCGCATAGTCCCGTATGTCTTGAGTAATTTTCATAGAACAAAAATGTGGGCCACACATAGAACAGAAGTGTGCTACTTTTGCGCTTTCTTGAGGTAAAGTTTCGTCATGAAATTCTTTTGCTTTGTAAGGGTCAAGTCCTAAGTTAAATTGATCCTCCCACCTAAATTCAAATCTTGCTTTAGATAAGGCATCATCACGATACTTAGCAGAGGGATGCTTATTCGCTAGATCTGCAGCATGCGCGGCAATCTTATATGCAATTAGACCATCCTTGACATCATCCTTATTTGGTAAACCAAGATGCTCTTTAGGTGTTACATAACATAATAGTGATGTTCCAAATGAACCTATATTTGAAGCACCGATTGCTGATGTTATATGGTCGTAACCAGGCGCGATATCAGTTACTAATGGTCCTAATGTATAAAAAGGAGCTTCTTGGCAAAGCTCATCTTCTAGCGTTACATTTTCTTCAATTAGGTGTAATGGTATATGTCCGGGCCCTTCAATCATAACTTGAACATCATGCGACCAAGCTTTTTTTGTCAATTCACCAAGAGTTTTAAGTTCTGAGAATTGTGCATCATCATTTGCATCTGCAATACTACCAGGTCTTAATCCATCTCCTAAAGAAAAAGATACGTCATATTTTTTCATAATTTTGCAAATGTCATCAAAATTAGTATATAAAAAATTTTCTTTATGATGCGTCAGACACCATTTAGCAATAATGGAACCTCCTCTCGAAACAATACCAGTAAGCCTATCCATAGTCTTTGGTATATATTGTAATCGCACACCTGCATGAATAGTAAAATAATCAACTCCTTGTTGAGCTTGTTGAATTAAGACTTCTCTAAATAAATCATAGGTTAATTCTTCTGCTTTACCGTTAACTTTTTCAAGTGCTTCATATATCGGTACGGTTCCTATGGGCACAGGAGAGTTTCTGATGATGTGCTCTCTTGTCTCATACAAATTTTTTCCAGTCGATAAATCCATTACTGTATCCGCGCCCCACCTTACAGCCCACAAAAGTTTATCGAGTTCTTCATAGATATCAGACTTCACTGGAGAATTACCTATATTAGCGTTAACTTTTGTAAGAAATTTTTTTCCAATAATCATTGGCTCTAATTCAGGATGATTTATGTTGCAGGGTATTATTGCTCTTCCAGCCGCGACCTCAGTTCTTACAAATTCTGCTGTTATGTGATTATTTTTAGTTATGTTTTCTCTAATCGCCACAAACTCCATCTCTGGAGTTATAATTCCTTCTCTAGCATAATGCATTTGGGTTATATTATTATTTTTGGTTGCAACTTTTGATTTAGATAATATTTTGCCTTTTAAATTTTTAAGTTCACCTTCTAAAATATCTCTATTTTGTATTTCAGAATCATTTCTATCTTTTATCCAATCCTGTCTTGTCTTCTTTAAACCCAAATTTATATCAATCTTATAATCTGGATCTGTATATGGTCCAGTAGTATCATAAACATAAATGGGAGGATTAATCTGTAAATTGTTATTCAATTTGGTAGGTGTTTGTTTAATCATTCTAGATGGTACACGAATATTTTGACTGCTCCCTAGAGTGTAATATTTTTCCGAATTTGGGAAGTTTTTTGAATAATCATTAATATTGATATCTTTATTGCTCATTAATTTAACCAGTTATATTAATTAATTGATTGTTAGCCTATAATATACAATACTAAAATTACTAAATAAATGAAAGCAGATAATACAAATACAATTAATATGGTTGAGAGTTATCTTAGATCACTAAATGTCATTGATGAATCAGTGCTGAATGTTTTGAAAAAAATCCCGCGAGATCTTTTTGTGCCTGATTCATATAAGGATTTTGCATATGTGGATATTGCTATACCTATAAACGAAAATCAATTAATGCTCTCACCATCTGTCGAAGGCAAAATTCTTCAAGCACTAGATGTCAAATCACATGAAGATATTATATCAGTGGGATCAGGTATAGGCTTTATATCTTACTGCTTAGCTGAATTAGGAAATAAGGTGGATTGTTTTGAAAGGGATAGTAATCTTAGCTACATATCATCTCAAGATTGTAAAAAAATAAATAAAAAAAATAATATTAATATTATTAATGAAAATATAATTGATGATTGGTCAATTTTATTAAGCTATGACATCATCGTACTAACATCAAGCCTAGAAAATCTTGATAAGGTAATAAAAAATATGGCAGAGAATTCTAGGGCATTTGTTTTTCATGGAAGTGATAATGCTCCAACTAAATCTGGGATTATTATTAATAAGACATCTGGTTCAAGTTACACACAAGAATTTTTACTAAATACTGACGTAAAACCATTAAATAAATAATGATATGATTGAGAAGACCGCAACTGATGTAAAGAAATTGATTACCTCTGCAAATAACAAGATTACAGTTCTTGATGTGAGAGAGAAATGGGAATATGATATATGTCACATTGAAAACTCAGTTCACATACCTATGGGTCAAATAACTAGTAGAAAGGATATGTTGGATAAAGATGATATAATAATCGTAGTTTGTCATCATGGAATAAGAAGCAGAATGGTGGCAAAATATCTTGATAATGAAGGTTTTTGTGAAGTAATTAATTTAACTGGAGGCGTAGATGCTTGGTCAAATGAGGTTGATGAAACAATGGATAAATATGTTTAAACATACAATCTTTTTTATGCTTGTTATAACGGTATTTGAGCAATATGCTCATGCTGCTGATTTAGTAGATATTTATAATAGATCATTATTACATAATAATGACTTAAAGGTTATTACTAATAATCATAAAATATCTAAAGAAATTTATAATCAAACATCATCGTCAATTTTCCCAGAAGTTAGTATTACTGCTACAACCCAAGAGAATTATATAAATAGATATACTGGTTCCGGGAATGTATCAGATTATACTAGTGATACAGCAACTGTAAATATTAAGCAGCCTATAATTAGAATATATTTTTTTGATGAACTTAATAAAGCAGAAACTATTCTAGATAAATCAGAAATTAGTATTGAGAACTATCGAAGAGATTTGATGATTAAATCTACTGAACTATACTTTGCATTAGTGAATGCACAAAATCGATTAAATGAAGCAAAAATAAAGAATAATATTTCTCTGCTAAGGTTCAATAATGCAAAAAATCTTTTCAATAATGGTTTCATTACAGACGTAGAATTCAATAAATACAAAAATGAGTATAGGATATCTAATGTAGATTATCAAATTAGCGATAATAATTTGGTTCTTGCCAAACAGGATATATATTTATTAACAGGAAAAGATATATTGGAAGTTAATAATCTAAACCCAATGATTGATATTCCGCTTAGTTTTTATGATAAAGACCTTTTAATAAATAAAGCAATGAATTCCTTCGATTCAATTAAGTTAGCTATGCTAGATGTAAGCATATCTCAAGATGAAATTAAATCTAACAAATCTCAACACTATCCAACATTAGATTTTACCGCAACATATGATTACTCGGATATTACTGGTGGATCTAGACTCGGTCAACAGACAAGAGAATCAAATACTATTGGTCTCACATTGAATATCCCTATATACCAAGGCGGATATCAAAGTTCAAAAGTAAATGAAGCAAGATATAAATATGAAAATTCAAAACTAGCTTTAGATCAATTAAGAAGAAATATTAAGAAAGATATAATTAATAATGTAAATACTCATAATATTTTAAAAAACTTAATGATAGCAAATAAAGAAAACTATTTAAGTAAAAATCAAGATTATAAAACTATCAAAAATGGTCAATACTCGGGCATATATACCGATGTAGAACTCTCTGAAGCAGAATATGACCTTAATGTTGCAAAAAATGATCTTATTGAAACTACCCTGAATTACTTAATAGTAGATTTAAAGCTTAAAAACTACTCTGCAGATTTAAATATCAACAATATCAAACAATTAAATGATATGTTTATCTGGTAGAATGTTTATCGATGTATAAATATAATTTTTTACTATATTTATTTTCACCCTATCTAATTATTAGAACAATATCATCAACCATAATTAGAAAAGGTGGTTATAAATATTTTTTTCAGAGGTTAGGTTATCTACTTCCAAAAATAAATAATAGTCCAATTTGGTTACATGCAGCATCTATAGGAGAAACTAAAATTGCCATAAGACTATATGATACTCTAAAGATAAAATATCCTGAAACTACTTTTTTAATTACTACAACAACTCCAGCAGCAAAATACTTAATACCTGAGGATAGAAATCTCTTGCATAGCCATCTTCCAATTGACTGGTTTTTTTCAGCTAGAAAATTTATTAAGAAAATTAAACCAAGAATATCTATTACAGTAGAAACTGAGATTTGGCCAAATTTTGTATTTTTATGTAAAAGTAATAGTATTCCAGCAATCATAGTAAATGGACGGTTGTCTGACAAAACATTAAATACTAATAGTATCTTGAAAAATATATATAAATTGACAATAAAAAATTATGAAATGATTATATGTAAGTCAGATTATGATAAAAAAAAATTTATTGCTTTAGGGGCTGATGAAAAACAACTTTCAATAGAAGGAAATTTAAAATTTACATTATATGATTCTAAAAAAAATAATCATAATATAATAAATAAAAAATATATACTTGCAGTATCAACACATGCTGATGAAGAAAGACAAATAATTACCGAATGGTTACGTACAAATGAAAAGAAGACACTCTTAGTAATTGTCCCTAGACATCCAGAAAGATTAGGAGATATTTTATCTGATTTACCTCTTGATTTGTTAAATATTGCTATTAGAAGTAAAAATGAAAAAATAAAGAATAATACTCAGATATATATCGCAGATACTCTAGGAGAAGTAGATAGTTTACTAGAATTTTGCGAGTTTGTATTTGTAGGTGGTTCATTAGTTGACCATGGTGGTCAAAATTTTATGGAGGCTGCATCTTATGGGAAATCAATTATCGTTGGGCCATATATGTATAACTTTATATCTGAAACTGAAGAATTTCTTAAAAAAAATGCCATGATAATGGTTAAGAATTCTAATACCCTAAAGCATGTTTTTGAAAGATTATTAAAATCTAAACAAAGAAGAGAGTTGTTTGGAAATAATGCAAAAAAAATTATTGAATCTAAACAAGATATAATACATAACTACTGTAGATCAATTCAACGATTAATTACTGAGTTATAACCTGTAACAAATTCTGTATAATCAGAATCAAGATAGTACCCATTTTTGACTAATGATTTATAAAATCTATCTAAGTTTGACATTCTATCTTTTTCTCGTAAATCTTTTACAAATGACTTGTCAAAATCTAATATCCATACTACCTTTTTATTAGTAATAGAGTCACGAGATATTAAAATATTACTGATATTCAAATCGCCATGAAAAACATTTAGATTATGCATTTGCGCAACTTTAGCGCCAATCTCCTTTAATAGTCTGGGTCTTTCATATTTTACAATTGAGCTATTAAAAATACTCATATCAACCACCCCTAATCCTGTAAATAGTAAACTTAGTATTTCATCTAGTGGTCTTGCATGAATTGCCTCTGTAACTAAATTAGCTTTATATGCGATTCCATTATATGTCACCCAACCAACCAATGGCTTACAGGTATCAAAATTATGCTTATAGAGATAATTCAGTATTTCAAACTCTCTATATGATCTTGTTTGCTTAAGACGCGAATATAAATAGTTATCATTAAGAAAAGACATCTTTCCTTTACGGACATAATGCTTTTTAACCCATGTGTCATTGTTTAACCACACGACATTTTCATTCTCAGATGATTCAAATGCATTAGATAAAAATAATTCTTCTATGTTAATTTCTATATCTTTATCATAAAATATAAACTGATTATTAATTTTTTTTGTAACTATATCCAAATTATGTCTCAAACTCCAATTTTAAAAAAATCAATATGTATTTTACGCTTATCTTCTATTGGAGATATCACTCATATGATACCAATAGTTAAAACGCTACACAGTTTTGACCCTAAACTAGATATTACATGGATTATTAATAAAACAGAATACTCCTTGGTCAAAAACATCAAAAATATTAAATTTTTAGTCCTAGATAAAACTAGCTGGCTAGAGAATATAAGGCTTATGATTAAGTTAAGAAAATTAGGTACATTTGATATTTTACTCCATATGCAAGTATCCTTTAGAGCAAACTTAATAAGCCTATTCATAAATGCGTCGAAGAAAGTAGGATTCAATAGTCATTATTCTAAAAATCTCCATTCGTTATTTATTAATGAAACTATCGACTGTTCAGCAAATAAGCATGTTTTAGATGTATTTTTCTCTTTTATAGAAAAAATTGGTATAAAAAGTAGAACTCTTGACTGGGATATAAGTATTCCTGAAAATAATATTAAGACTAATATTTCAAATGAAAAATATATTGTAATAAATCCATTCACAAGTATCCGAAGGTTTAATTATAGAGAATGGAAAAAAGACAATTACAAAGAAATAATCCAATACATACATAAAAAGTATGACTTAGATATAATAATTGTAGGTGGAAATAGTAATTATGAAATTGATAATGCCAAAATATTTGAAACATATGGCTCATATATAAGAAATATCGTAGGTAAAACAACTTTAATTGATCTATATAACCTATTGAGAAATTGTCGCCTATATATTGGTCCAGATTCCGGTACTTTACATATTGCGTCAATGTTATCAAAACCCGTAATTGGCCTATATGCTACATCTAATCCAAATAGAACAGGACCATATAAAAACAATAGTTTTGTTATTAATAAGTATCCAGAAGCAATGATGAAATATAATGATAAAAATATAGGGCAAGCTAAGTGGGGTGAGAGAATTCGGAATAAGAATGCAATGGATTTAATTAAACCGAGTGATGTTATTAACAAAATAGACGAAGTATTAAGTATTTAATATTTTATTAATTATCGATGTCGATGATTTGTCCGGTATTAAATCTAAAAGCACAACTTTTCTATTATTTTCTAACAAACAATTTTCGCCAGCAATTTTTTGGCCTTTATAATCTGAACCTTTTACAAGAATATCAGGCAATATCTGACAAATTAAATTTTCTGGAGTATCTTCGTTAAATATATAAATATAGTCTGTTGATGATAAACAAGACAATATATAAGCTCTATCGATTTCATTGACAATAGGTCTGGCCTCTGTTTTTATTCTCTTAATAGAAACATCACTATTTATAGCGACAATAAGTATATCACCTAGATTTTTTGCTTCCTGCAATATATGTGTATGGCCAGAATGAATAATATCAAAACATCCATTTGTCATAACTATTTTTTTATTTTCAGCACTATGTCGCTGACATATATTTTTTAAGTCGTCAATATTGTTAATTAATTTATTATTCTTTATTGGCATTTTCTAAATCGCTTTGTGAGACACTCGTAGATCCGAGTTTTTGTACGCTTAAGCCAGCTGCAATATTTGACATTTCAACAGCTTTAGACATTAACTCGCCAGCTATAACATATGCGGATAATGTTGAGATCACTGTATCACCTGCTCCAGTAACATCATAAACATCAAGTTGATTAGCGTTATATGATGTAATATTACCATCTTCAAATAGCATCATTCCATCTTTTCCTAAGGTAATCAGCAGATATGTTAAAGAGAGCTGAGTTCTAAGAGCTTCACCTTTTTCTTTAAATTCTCCAGTTGTGGCAGATTTACCCATAATATTTTCAAATTCTTTTAAATTAGGTTTCAAAAGATAACAATCTTTATAAATACTAAAATCGTCTCCTTTAGGGTCAATAAATACTTTTATATTCATTTTATTAGTTTTCGATAACAAATCTTTTACAATGGGTTTTACTACTCCTTTATCATAATCAGAAACAATAATCCCATCAAAATTTTGCGATTGTAGGATTTTTTTATATGATTGAATCATACTCTTAGAGGCATTGATATCTTCATGGTCTATTCTCATCAGTTGCTTATTTTTATCTATAACACGCAATTTCATAGTAGTTCTAATATTTGAATCCACTATAGGAATATAATTAACATCTAAGGCTGATAATAATTCATTGAGTTTAGCTGATGCTTCATCATCACCAGTTAGGCCTGTTAGGGTAATGTCCATTCCAAGGTCAGAGAGATTCAAAGCAACATTGGCAGCTCCACCCGGCTTATCTATACATTTGGAAACATCAAGAATTGGCACAGGTGCTTCTGGTGAAATTCTATTTACTTCTCCCATCCAATATCGATCTAACATTAGATCTCCAATAACTAAGATTTTCTTTTTTGGTATCATTTTTATATCTTAACATGAGTTAACCAATCTCTATGATGATTATGTCTTCCTCGGATTAGATTAAAATAATTTTCTTGAAGCTTTTTAGTTATATGTCCTGGTTTGCCATCATTTATTTTGGTGGTATCTATTTCAATAATCGGAGTTACTTCTGCTGCAGTTCCCGTAAAAAATGCTTCATCAGCTGTAAAGACCTCATTAAGCTTTATTTTCCTCTCAACAGTTTCTATGCCTAACTCTTCAGCTAAAGATATGATAGTTTTTCTAGTGATGCCATCGAGCACTGTAACTAATTCTGGTGTTATTAATTTGTTATTTTTAATAATAAAGAAGTTCTCACCAGAGCCCTCATTCACACAATTATTTGTATCTAATATTAAAGCTTCGTCATACCCAGATGCTAATGCATCTCTCAAAGCTAGCATAGAATTTATATAATTACCTGTCGCTTTGGCTTTATACAACATAGCCTCTGGATCTCTTTTTGGAAATGGTGAAACTTTAACTCTTATACCATTTAATATTTTCTCTGCCCCCAAATATGGGCCCCAATCCCAAGCACAAATAGCGCAATGAACCCTTAAATTATCAGCTCTTAACCCCATGCCCTCACTACCATAAAAACATAATGGCCTTATGTATGCATTCTTTAAATTGTTTTCTGAAACTGAATCACACTGGGCTTGCATAAGTATTTCAATATTGTAAGGGATTTTCATACCAACTAAGTTTGCTGAATCGAATAATCGTTTTGTATGGTCTTCTAATCTAAATATAGCTGGTCCAGAGTCAGTTTCATAAGCTCTAACACCTTCAAAGACACCTGTTCCATAGTGTAGAGTATGGGTTAAGATGTGAATTTTGGCATCTTTCCAATCACAAAACTTACCGTCCATCCAAATTTGCCCTTCCAGGTCAGACATCATCATTTTTTTTCCTTTAAATCAACTGAAAACTATAACATGACTTAAGGTACATAAACATAGGTATTTTCTGCTTGATATGCATGTTTTTAGGCTTTGTAAATGATATTTCTGAGTGTATAATGAGAATCATTCGCGTTTGAAGGTAGATTAATATTCATAAATGTATGTTCGGAGAAAAATAAATGAAAAAAATTATTATAAGCATGGGTGTCCTTAGTGCGCTTTATTTCGGTAATTTTTATAATATAGTTCATGCTAGCTCTTATGGAATAAAGAAAAACGGGTCTAATGAAGTAAATGTATACAGTGCTAGAAAAGGCTACCTACTTAAACCACTAATTGAAGCTTTTAAAAATGACACTGGGATAAACGTAAATATCATTTCTGGTAAGAGCAAGGCTCTTCAAAAAAGAATAGAGCAGGAAGGTGTTAATACTAGAGCAGATGTATTACTTACAGTAGATGCAGGAAATTTGTATAAAGCAAAAAAAATGAACCTCTTACAACCAATTGACTCCGATAAACTAAAAATTTTAATACCACCACATCTGAGAGATATTGATAATCAATGGTTTGGCTTGTCGATTAGATCCAGAGTGATTATGTATAATCCGAAAAAAGTTAATAAATCAGAATTATCTACCTATGAAGATCTTGCAAATTCAAAATGGAAAGGAAGAATCTGTATAAGATCCTCAAATAATATATATAATCAATCATTATTAGCATCTTTAATTTCACATTTAGGTGAAAAAGAAGCAAAAGTCTGGGCAAAAAAGATTGTAAATAATTTCTCAAAAAAACCCAAAGGTAATGATAGAACTCAGATGACCTCTGTAGTTTTAGGTGAGTGTGATATAACATTGGTTAATACATACTATCTTGGAAAATGGATCACATCAAAAAAAGAAAGCGAGAGAAAATATGCTAAACAAATATCAGTTTTTTTCCCCAACCAAAGCAATAGAGGTGCGCATATTAATATAAGTGGTGCAGGAGTAACAAAATATTCAAAGAACAAAAATAATGCAATTAGGTTCATTGAGTATCTGGCAAACGAGAAAGCACAAGAATTATATGCTCATGCTAATCATGAATACCCTATTAGAAATACTGTTAGTGTCAGTGATGTAGTTCAAAGCTGGGGATATCCTTTCAAACAAGATGCATTATCTTTGAATGAGTTAGGCAAAAATAATATAAAAGCTGTGAAGATCTTTGATGAAGTTAATTGGCAATAATGTATGCGTAGTAATATACAAGACTTCAAAGGTCAAATTTTTTTAATAGCAATAATCACAATAATAATTATCCCTATAATTACTGTTTTCTCATATCTAATGAAACCTTCAACTGAAATATGGGGTCATTTATTTAATACCGTATTATTAGAGTACCTGAATAATACACTGATTATCTTGTTATGTGTGGGTTTTGCCGCCACAGCGATAGGATTAATCTCAGCATGGGTCGTTACAATGTATGATTTTCGAGGGAAAAGAGTTTTCAAATGGCTCCTCGTTCTACCAATTGCATTACCTACCTACATAGCTGCATATATATATGCAGGATTAATTGAACCAACTGGTTTATTTTTTGACTTTTTTGAATATTTCTTTAATTCAGGAGCATTAATATATAAAAATATAGATGTCAGAAACATAGGTGGGGTGATATTTATTCTCAGCATATGTTTATATCCATACATATACTTACTATGCTATTCATCTTTTTCAGAACAGTCTTCCTGTGCGCTTGAAGTTGGCAAATCTTTAGGGCTAAACAAAAAAGAATTATTTAAAAAAGTCAGCTTACCACTGGCAAGGCCAGGGATTATCGCAGGATTAAGTTTAGTATTAATGGAAACGTTAGCTGAATTTGCGACCATGGAATATTATGGTGTTAGTACATTTACAACAGGAATTTACCGAACTTGGTTCTTTCTCGAAGATGAAACAAGCGCACTTCATTTAGCTTCTATATTGCTTACCTTTGTTTTCATAGTAATTATTTTAGAGAATTATACTAGAGGCAAAAGTAAATATTTTCATAGTTCACAAAAAATAAAATATATTAAAGCTGAAAAAATAACTGGAGCTAAAAGTACCTATGCATTTATGTGGTGTCTTATAATCTGCATGCTTGGAATTATTATTCCAGTTTTACAGATATTATTTTGGTTAATAGATACATACTCATATATGCTGAATTTCTATTTTACTACGATTATATTTAATACTGTTTTCTTAGCTGGTTTAGGCGCATTGCTGATTGTAGGGATATCAATGTATTCTTCTTATATTAAAAGATCTACAAATAATATTGTAACCAGATTATCTATAAAAATATATTCTTTGGGATATTCAATACCTGGCGTGGTGATTGCTATGGGTATTATACTATTGTTAACTATGATAGATAATATACAAACATTATTATTTGATGAGCCAATATACTTTTTGAGTGGCTCCTTGATTGGTTTATTAATAGCATATTTAGTTAGATTTTCGACCATATCATATAATGCAACAGAGTCAGGTTTATCAAAAATTAAAAAAAATATTGATCTTACTGTAAAGTCATTTGGTTATTCAACTTTTATAACTCTCAAAAATATTCATCTTCCTATGATGAAGTTTTCCATAATGACAGCCTTTATACTTGTTTTTGTTGATATCGTTAAAGAACTTCCTGCTACATTAATACTCAGGCCCTTTAACTTTGATACATTAGCAATTCATATTTATGAGTTAGCTGAAGCTGAACAATTATCTAATATAGCAACTCCTGCGTTGATGTTGATTATAATCAGCATGATTCCTGTTATAATATTGATAAATAATACTATAAACAAAAAAGATGCAGACACTGAAACTCGAAATTAAGAATGCAACACTTGAATTAAATAATAATCTAATTCTTGATGGGGTGGACCTAATTATTCCAAATAATGAAATAACATCTATCATTGGGTCTAGTGCTTCGGGCAAGAGCTCCTTATTAAGGCTGATAGCTGGTTTTGAAAAAACTACCTCGGGATATATCAAAGTTAATGATAGGATTGTAGACAATGAAAATACACTGATTCAGCCACAAAATAGAAATATAGGTATTATTTTTCAAGACTTAGCACTGTTTCCACACTTAAATTGTGAAGAAAATATCGTTTTTGGAATATTTAATCAAAGCAATGAAGAAAAAAAACAAAGGCTTAATCGGTTATTAGACTTACTCAATATAAGTAATATCTCAAAAAAATATCCTCATGAATTATCGGGAGGGCAACAACAAAGAATTGCAGTTGCTAGAGCTCTGGCGCCAAAACCAGAAATTTTATTATTAGATGAACCATTTAGTGCTCTAGATGAATTATTAAAAGAACAGCTCATAGGAGATGTTAAAAAACTCCTTAAAGAAGAAAAAATAACTACTATTGTCATTACTCATAATATTAAAGAGGCCTTTCAACTATCTGATAGAATAGCATTTTTGGGTGACAAAAAAATTATTCAACACGATACGCCATATAATCTTTACCATAAACCTCTTACAAGAGAAATTGCTAATTTTTGTGGCTTAGGGTCCTTTATTAAAGGCAATGTAATTAGCTCCAATCATGTTTCTACAGGATTGGGTAAGTTATTTGGGGATGTATCAGGTTATAAAAAATCAGCAACTGTAGATGTTATGGTAAGGCCTGACGATATTATACATGACGATAATTCTACACAAAATGCCCAAATAGTTGAAAAAGTTTATTATGGCTCTGAGTATTTATATAAATTAAAAATCAAAAATAATGAAAATATTTTCTGTTTCACTCCTAGTCACCATAATCATGAAATAAATGAAGTAATAGGGATTAAGGTTGAAATTGATCATCTAGTTTTGTTTGAAGAATAGCTATAATTCTCTTAATTTCCTTCTGAGAATCTTGCCAACATTATTCTTTGGTATTTCCTCAATAAATTTAACTTTTTTAGGGATTTTATATTCAGTTAAACCATTCTTACAAAAAGAGATAATATCACTTTCTGACAAAGAATAGTTTGACCTAACAACATATAAGACAATACTTTCTCCTCTGTTTAAATCTGGTTTACCTATAACCCCGCACTCTCTTACGTCATGATGCTGAGATACATAATCTTCGATTTCATTGGGATATACGTTGTATCCAGATGAGATAATCATATCTTTTTTTCTGTCAACAATTTTAATAAATCCCTCACTATTTACTGTTGCAATATCACCTGTTTTAAAAAAACCATCATCTGTAAATGATTTTTCGGTTTCTTGAATATTTTTAAAGTATCCCGTCATAACTTGCGGGCCTTTAATGCATAGCTCACCTTCTTGATCGATACTTACTTCCTCTCCGTTATCATTTCTAATTGATATATCTGTAGATGGAACTGGTAAGCCTATAGTTCCATTATAAGCATCTTTGATTTTGTTTATAGAAACTATAGGCGAGGTTTCTGTTAAACCATAGCCTTGAGTAATTTCTACTCCTGTAACAGACTTCCATTTACTGGCAGTTGAGCTCAAGACAGACATCCCACCACCAACAGAAAATTTTAAGTTTGAAAAATCAAGCTTCTTGAAATTACTACTATTTAATAATAAATTAAATAGAGTATTTACTGCAGTAATAACAGTGAATTTATTGTTCTTCAGTATTTTTACAAAATCTTTTATATTTCTAGGATTTGTCACTAATATATTATTAGAGCCAATACTATAAAAATACATTAGATTTACTGTGAAAGAAAATATATGATACAAAGGCAAAGCCGTAATAATGCTCTCATTACCTTTTTTTATGATATGCTCAACCCACGAATCTAATTGAAGAATATTGGAAAGAATATTCCTATGTGTAAGTACAGCAGCTTTTGATTTCCCGGTTGTACCACCAGTATATTGTAGTAATGCTATATCATCATGTGTTAACTTGATTTCTAGCAGGTTAGTTTCCTTTTTTAGCATTTTAGAAAATGATAAATATTCTTTTTCTATGATAATTTTTCGGTTTTTTATAAGCATAACCAATCCAACTGCTATTTTCATTATAGGGTTGAGTAAATCAGTTACTTTACAAACTATTACATTTTGTATCTTTGTTTTAGAAATAACTTCATTAAGCTCAGAAAGAAATATATCTAGGACAATAATAGTCTCAGCTTCAGAGTCTTTTAAAGCATCCTCTATTTCTCTGCTTTTATATAAAGGATTTATATTTACAATAATAGCTCCTGCTAGATATGATCCTAACAAAGCAACTGGGTATGTTAATAAGTTGGGCAACATAATTGCAATCTTGTCTCCTTTTCTAACATTAAATTTTTTTTGAAGGTTAGAGGCAAAAATCTTAGATAATTCGATATGTTTTTTGTATGAGATTTTAGTTTTTAGATTTGTAAATGCGATTTTATCGCCATAGATTTTTGAAGTATTTACCATTAAATCTGATAGTGAGTCATATTTTAATTCATCAATATTATGTCTAACCTGTGGTGGATAATTTTTTAACCATAAATTCTTCATACTTTATATTAACATCAAAAATAACAAAGCCTCTATATAAGAGGCTTTGAAATAATGATTTAATAATTACCAGGCTGTTTACATGCCCATGCCGCCCATGCCCATGCCGCCCATGCCGCCCATGTCAGGCATTGCTGGTGAAGCTGGCGCAGGTTCTTCTGCAGCGAGTTCTGTAACCATACATTCTGTAGTAATCATTAAGCCCGCTATCGATGATGCATTCTGTAGTGCGGTTCTAGTCACCTTAGTCGGGTCTAGTATACCCATTTTTAACATGTCACCAAAATCAGATGTAGCAGCATTATAACCAAATGAGTCTTTGCCTTCTTCGACTTTTGCTAAAATTACTGATCCCTCCTCACCTGCATTAGTTACGATTTGTCTCAATGGTTCTTGCATAGCTTGTCTAGCAATTTGTATACCTTGATCTTGATCAGGATTATCACCTTTAAGTTTCTCAAGCGCTAAACGTGCTCTTATCATTGCTACTCCTCCTCCAGGAACAACGCCTTCCTCTACAGCAGCTCTAGTAGCATGCAATGCATCTTCTACTCTAGCTTTTTTCTCCTTCATTTCAACTTCCGTAGCCGCACCAACTTTAATTACTGCAACTCCGCCAGCTAATTTCGCTACACGCTCTTGCATTTTTTCTTTATCATAGTCGGATGTTGCTTCTTCAATTTGAGATCTGATTTGATTAACTCTATCTTCAATAGAGGCCTTTTTTCCTCCTCCATCAATTATAGTTGTATTCTCTTTAGTAACATTAATTTTTTTAGCAGTACCGAGAACACTAATGTCAGCTTTTTCTAAACTAAGACCTACTTCCTCTGCAATTACAGTACCACCAGTTAAAATTGCTATATCTTCAAGCATTGCCTTTCTTCGATCACCAAAACCAGGAGCTTTCACTGCTGCTACTTTCACAATCCCTCTGATACTATTAACTACTAATGTTGCAAGAGCTTCACCTTCAACATCTTCAGCAATTATCAATAGAGGTTTACTAGCTTTAGCTACACCTTCAAGAATAGGAAGCATATCCTTAATATTTGAGATTTTCTTGTCGTAAAGAAGAACATAAGGATCTTCTAGTTCTGTTGACATATTTTGCTGGTTTGTAGCAAAGTATGGTGATAAATAGCCCCTATCAAACTGCATACCTTCCACAACGTCTAAATCATTTTCTAGTGACTGTCCTTCTTCTACAGTTATAACACCCTCTTTGCCTACTTTACCCATTGCTTCAGCAATAATGGATCCTATGTTTTTATCAGAGTTAGCAGATATTGTCCCGACTTGTTCTATTGCACTTTGATCTGTACATGGTTTAGACATTTTTTGTAAACTTTCAACTGCAACGAAAACAGCTTTATCAATGCCACGTTTTAAATCCATTGGGTTCATACCTGCTGCAACACACTTCAAGCCCTCTTTGAGTATAGACTGTGCAACAACCGTGGCAGTAGTCGTTCCATCACCTGCGATATCAGAAGTTTGTGATGCTACTTCCTTAACCATTTGTGCGCCCATATTTTCAAATTTATCTTTAAGTTCTATTTCTTTTGCGACTGATACACCATCCTTCGTTACGGTAGGTGCTCCAAATGATTTATCTAAAACAACATTCCTGCCTTTAGGCCCCAATGTTGTTTTCACTGCATTTGCTAATGTATTAACACCTGCAACTAATCTTTTTCTTGCGTCATCACCAAATTTTACTTCTTTTGCTGTCATTGTATTGTTCCTCTTAAATTCTGTTAATATTTTAATCTATAATGGCGGTTATATCATCTTCTCTCATAACAAGTAGCTCTTCGCCGTCTACTGTTACCTCACTTCCTGAATATTTGCCAAAGAGTATTGAGTCACCGACTTTGACATCTAGTGGTCTTACATCGCCATTTTCAAGGAGCTTGCCTTTACCAACAGCGACAACTTCTCCTTTAACAGGTTTCTCTGTTGCAGAATCAGGGATTACTATGCCGCCAGGTGAGGTTTTTTCCTCTTCCATTCTTCTTATAATTACACGGTCATGTAACGGTCTAATATTCATACGTAATCCTCATTTATTGATTATAGGAGCTATTATCGCTCTTTGATGTTAATATAGCGTCCTTTTGATAAATTTCAAGTCCATTTTCACTGGATTAGTCTAATTGTCTTTCGTGTGGTCTATATCAATGACATTCTTTCTAGATTGATTATCATGAGATGAGGGTTTTGAAGAATATTTTATTATTAATAACCTTCTGATAGGCTCAATTAGAAAAATAATTGCCAAAAAATCAGTAAAGAAACCAGGTAATATCAACATGATGCCACATAGGAAAACAATAATACCAGACAAGATTTCTTCGTCAGGTCTGAGCCCTTTCATTATCTTCAGCTGAATTTCAGTAATGTAGACTCTTGCATTTTGTTTAATAATATATGAGCCAACTATGATGGTAAAAAAGATCTCAATGATAGTGCCAAGGCTTCCAAGTATAGGTCCTAATTCAATGAATAACACTATCTCTATCAAAGGTAGAAATATTAATAAAAAAGCGATTATTTTCTTTATATTCATATACTCTAATCATACACTATCACATGTAGACAAAATATCTTCTTTGGTTAATATAGTATAAGTGATTATGTTAAATATAAAAAAAATATTACTGATTATCTCTCTAATAAGCAATCTTGCTATTGCGGATAACATTGTCAAACAAGAAAATATATACCTTCCACCGGATGAAGCTTTTAAGGTCAATCTAATAAAAGATTCTAATACAAGACTTAAGATAGAATGGGATATTTCAGAGGGTTATTACCTGTATCTTGGTATGTTCGAATTTAAAACAGATAATCCAGAGGTGCAAATTACTAAAGCGATAATGCCTGATGGTCTAAAAAAAACAGATGAATTTTTTGGTGAGGTAGATGTGTACTATGATTATACAAGCGCATTGATTGAATTTAATAGGATAAAACCTAATGCATATATTATAGTCAAATATCAAGGTTGTGCTGATGCAGGTTTATGTTATCCGCCAATTACTAAAAAATTTAGATTAGATAATTTTTTTGGTGGAGATTTTAGTCTACAAAAAACTAGCATGCCTAATAATCAGATTACAATAAGCCAACAACTAGCAGAAAAATCTATTGCGTTTAACATTTTTTTATTTTTTCTCGCTGGCATCTTATTAGCATTTACTCCGTGCGTGTTCCCTATGATACCTATATTGACCGGACTAATTGTTGGGCAGGGTAATAAGATTTCTGCAAAAAAATCATTTTTACTTTCCTTGACATATGTATTGTCTATGTCTTTAACTTATGCACTTGCAGGTGTGTTAATATCATTGTCAGGTTCTAACGTGCAAGCTAATTTACAAAACCCATATGTAATATCATCATTTGCTGGACTTTTTGTTATTTTATCATTATCGATGTTTAATATCATTACAATACAAATGCCAAGATTCATTCAGAACCTGATATTAAACAAAACTAATCAAAATCAATCTGGAACCTATATAGGCGTTGCAATTATGGGGTCCTTATCTGCTCTAATTGTTGGCCCTTGTGTAACTGCACCATTAATTGGTGCTCTAATATACATATCAACCACTAATGACTATATTCTAGGCGGGCTTGCCTTATTTTCTATGGGATTAGGAATGGGTCTACCTCTCTTATTACTAGGAACATCTGCATCACAATTAACTAAAAAAATAGGGCCTTATCTTGAAATAACAAATAAGGTATTTGGTGTATTATTCTTAGTTGTATCCATTTGGCTCATAGAAAGAATAGTTTCTATTCAAGTAGCTGCATATTTATGGGCTATACTTGCATTTATAATGGCATTATATCTATATAAAACTTACATAAAATTCAATGCTATTAAAATTGCAGCAAAACTAACAGCATTACTTTTATTTACATACTCAGTATTTCAAGTTTATGGTATTAATGTAAATAAAAATTTTGACCCAATAATAAGTTTCTATGAACAAAAAATAGATTTAAATTTTATTAAAGTTACTAACACTGAAGAGCTTTTCAAAGAAATTAATAATTCTACTAAAATAGTAATGATTGATCTTTATGCAGACTGGTGTGTCGCATGTAAAGAACTTGATAAGTATACTTTTAGTGATCAGAGGGTCTCTAGTGTACTTAAAAACGTCACATTACTTAAATTAGATATTACTGAAACTACAGATGACAATACAGAATTTCTAAATAGATATAAATTATTTGGTCCGCCAGCATTATTATTTTTTGATTCAGTAGGCAATGAACTTGAATCATCAAGAATCGTAGGTTTTGTAGATGCCGACACATTCCTTGAAAGATTTCAAACAATTAACTATAAAATATCTCAAAATTAGTTAACTTCCTTGTAAATTCTTCAATTATCTGTTAACTTCTATTAAAATCACAATTTAGGGGTAAAATTGTCTAAAATACTTCTCATAAATGGGCCAAATCTGAATCTTCTAGGTACACGAGAACCTGAGATATATGGTGATACAACATTAGAAGAAATTGAAAACAAGCTTAAGTCTAGTGCTGAAGATGCTGGACATGAATTAATCTGTCTTCAATCAAATGCAGAATATGAAATTATAGATTCAATCCAACAGGCTAGTAAAAATTCAACTGATGTAATAATAATAAACCCAGGACCTCTTACACATACCAGTATTGCCTTAAGAGATACTTTTTTAAGTACAAAAATCCCTTTTGTAGAAATACATATTTCTAATATTTTTGAAAGAGAAGATTTTAGAAAAAATTCATTTTTAAGTGATATTAGTATTGGTTGTATAATTGGCTGTGGAGTTGGTGGATATGGATTAGCAATGAGAAGAGTAAAAAATTACTTGAGAGATAGATAATTATGGATCTAAGAAAGATAAAAAAACTTATGGAATTACTTGAAGAGTCAGGTATTGCAGAAATTGAAGTTAAAGAAGGCGAGGAATCCATAAGATTATCTAGGTCATCAAAAAATACTCAACCTATAAATCAACAAATTGCTACAGAGAATACTCAAGTTCATAATGTAGAAAAATCAGAGTTAACAGAAACAAAAAATGATATAGATAAGCCTATACCAGAGGGTGATTCTATTAAGTCGCCGATGGTCGGGACTTTTTATCGAGCTGCATCACCTGACTCAAAGCCCTTCGTGGAAAAAGGCAAAAAAGTTAATAAGGGTGATACTGTTTGCATTCTTGAAGCAATGAAAATGATGAATCAAGTTACTGCTGAAAAAGATGGTGTGATTGTTGATATCCTTGTTGAAGATGCTGAACCTGTAGAATTTGGACAAACCCTATTCATTATAAAATAATATGATAAAGAAAATATTAATAGCTAATAGAGGTGAGATAGCATTACGTGTTTTAAGAGCTTGTAAGAAACTTGGCATTAAAACTGTAGCAGTACACTCTACGGTTGATAGGCAATTGCCACATGTTAAAATGGCGGATGAATCTGTTTGTATAGGAGCCCCAGATCCAAAAAAAAGTTATTTAAATATCCCATCGATTATTAGTGCTGCGGAGTTAACTAATGCAGATGCGATTCACCCTGGATATGGATTCTTATCAGAATCTGCAGAATTTGCAGAAATTGTAGAATCAAATAAATTTATCTTTATTGGTCCATCAAGTACAGTGTTGAAAAAAATGGGTGATAAGATTAAAGCAAAAAACGCAATGAAGGGATTTGGTGTACCTTGCATACCAGGATATGATGGTATTCTTCCAGCTAATACTAATACTGTAATTAAAAAAGCCGAAGAAATAGGGTTTCCAATAATGCTGAAAGCTATTCATGGCGGAGGTGGTCGTGGCATGATGATTGTTCATGAACCAGAAGATCTCGGAAAGGCTATGAACATTACTAAAGCAGAGGCTGAAAATGCATTTGGAAATGGTGATTTATACTTTGAAAAATATTTTGACAAACCAAGACATATAGAAATACAGGTATTAGCTGATAACCATGGTAATGCCATACATTTAGGAGAGAGAGACTGTTCATTACAAAGGCGTAATCAAAAAGTAATTGAAGAAACAACTGCAGTGAACATACCTAGAGAAGAAATCCATAAAATTGGAGAAATATGCACTCAAGCTTGTGTAAAGCTTGGATATACTGGTGCAGGAACTTTTGAATTCTTATATCAGGATGGTAGTTTTAGTTTTATTGAGATGAACACAAGAATACAAGTAGAACATCCTGTGAGCGAATTATTGACAGGTGTTGATTTGATAGCAGAACAGATATTGATTGCCTCAAATGAGAAATTAAGGGTAAAACAAGACGAAATAGAGTTTAAAGGCCATTCTATAGAATGTAGGATAAATGCAGAGGACCCTGAAACATTTATGCCTTCGCCAGGTCAAATCAACCTTTTTCACGCCCCAGGTGGCCCAGGGGTTAGAATAGACTCTCATGTATATTCTGGTTACAATGTTCCGCCGAATTATGATTCATTAATAGCAAAAATTATCACTCATGCTGAAACTAGAAACGGCGCTATTAAAAAAATGCTCTTCGCACTTAATGAAACTGTAGTAGAAGGCATCAAAACCAATATTAGTTTGCATAAGAAGTTATTGACTAGCGATTTTTTTATGAATGGTGAGTTCACAATTAATACATTAAACGAATATATCAACAAAAATTAGCAAATTACCTCTTTAATACAGTTCATTATAATTGTACTATAGTAAAACATTCCATCAATAAAGTTCGAATCAAATCGAACTAAAAACACAGGGGTAAAATTTTAAAAACCATGGAAAAATCGAAAAAGATTGCTGTAAGCTCTTTGAGCAAAACTATTAAAAACGAAACTTTGACTTATATTAATAAGATGAATGGCGAAGGAGTCAGTAATCTCCATGAATTATTTATATCTGAAGCTGAGAAATCTCTCATTTCAGCTGTCTTAGACCATTTAGGTGGTAATGTGACAAAAACTGCATGCTATCTAGGCATAAATAGGGGTACACTAATCAAGAGAATTAAAGATTATGGTATCAAGGCGTCATAATTCCAAAAAATTAGCCATAATAAGCGTTTCTGACAAGACAGGGATCGATAATTTTGCTAAAAAACTTATAGACAACAATTACAGAATACTTTCTACAGGCGGCACTGCCGATTTTCTTACATCAAAAAGGATCAATAATATATCTATAGCAGACTTTACAGATTTCGATGAGATTTTAGAAGGCAGAGTAAAAACATTACACCCTAAAATACATGCAGGCATACTAGCTAAAAATCAAAAACTACTAGATGAGATAAAAAATAGTTCATATATGGCTATTGATCTTGTTGTAGTCAATTTATATCCTTTTGAGAAAACTATAAATAAAAAAAACTCAACTTTTAATATGGCAATTGAAAACATAGATATTGGGGGCCCAACAATGCTTAGAGCCGCAGCAAAAAATCATCAGAGAGTTACAGTTATAACTGACCCTAATGATTACGAAAAGATTTTAGAAGAAATTAATAGACATGGTAAAACAAAACCAAAAACGCGTCTGGACATGGCAATTAAAGCATTTGAAAAAACTGCGAGATATGACTCGATAATTTGTGACTACCTTAGTCCAAATAATAAAAAATTTCCAGAGAAAATTAATATAACAATGGAAAAATTAAATGATCTAAGATATGGGGAAAATCCACATCAAGAGGCAGCTCTATATGATATAGCCGCACCTATATATGATAACTTTAATTTTGAACAATTATCTGGCAAAGATTTGTCATTCAATAATATTGTTGATACTGAAAGTGCACTTGCATGTGTGAGACAATTTGATAAACCTGCATGCGTTATTGTAAAACATGCTAATCCATGCGGAGTTTCGGAATCTACTGATTCACTTAGTGCTTATAATAGAGCTTATAAAACTGACCCCATTTCAGCATTTGGAGGAATCATTGCATTTAATAAGATAGTGGATGCAAAAGTGTTAAAAAAAATTCTGTCTCAACAATTTGTTGAAGTTATTATTGCTCCAGGTTTTAAGAATTTATGTTTAAATTTGATTAAAAAAAAACCAAATATACGTTTGTTAAAATCATCTAAGGTTAAGAATGACAAAGTATCCTATGAACTCAAGTCACTTGGTAACAAATTATTATTACAAAATAAAGATGATATAAAACTTAAAAATAGTGACTTAAGATTTGTAACTAAAAAAAGACCAACTAAAAATCAAATTGAAGATTTAATTTTTGCATTTAAGGTTGCTAGGTATGTGAAATCGAACGCTATTGTATTTGTTAAAAATAAAAAAACACTTGGAATTGGTGCTGGTCAAATGAGCAGAATTGACTCAACAAAAATAGCTCAGATGAAAGCAAAAAGACATAAACTATCTCTTAAAGGATCTGTTATGGCTTCTGAAGCTTTTTTTCCATTTAAGGATAATGTTGATTTGGCAAAAAAAATCGGAGTTTCTAGTATTATACAGCCAGGAGGGTCAATAAAAGATACAGAAATCATAAAGATTGTGGATAAGCATAAAATGTCTATGGTATTCAGTGGAATAAGAGTTTTTAAACATTAGTATTATGAATCAAAATATATTAGTTATTGGTCAAGGAGGTAGGGAACACGCAATAGCCTGGAAAATATCTAAATCACCCAATGTTTCAAAAGTATATGTATGTCCAGGAAACGGTGGTACAGAGCTAGACTCATCGCTGCTAAATGTAAATTTAAATATTAACGACCATGATTCTCTCATAAACTTTGCAAAACAAAATAATATTACTATGACAATAGTTGGTCCTGAAAACCCTCTGGCAGCTGGAATAGTGAATAGTTTCTTGAATGCAGGCCTTAAAATCTTTGGTCCAAAAAAGCAATATGCTCTTTTGGAAAGCTCAAAAGTCTTTTCAAAAGAATTCATGGAAAATTTCAATATACCAACATCTGAATATCAAATGTTTTCGAGCAATCAAGAGGCTAAAGATTTCTGTTCAACTAAAAAACACCCTATTGTAATAAAAGCAGATGGTCTTGCAGCTGGCAAAGGTGTAGTTGTATCCGCTTCAATAGATGAGTCATATGAAGCTATTGATAGTCTACTAAAATCAGAACATTCTGATTACATAGTTGTAGAAGAATTCTTGAGTGGTCAAGAACTCTCAGCTATCTATATAGCAAATTATCAAGGCATTAGTTACGAAATAGGTTTGCCATGGACAAAAGACTATAAATCTAGAGATGAATACAATAGCGGACCAAATACTGGCGGCATGGGTGCTGTTAGTCATCCTCTATGTTTTGAGAATAAAAACTCTTTATTCAAACTTCATCTTGACATAGAAAAAATATTAATCAAAACACTTACATCTATAAACAACTATAACAAAGATGATGGTGTTGGATATCTAGGATTTTTATATATGGGATTAATGATTAATAACAAAGACGAAATTAATGTACTTGAATACAACTGCAGGCTTGGTGATCCTGAAACACAAAACATAATGTTAACACTCCACAATAAAGATGTTGATTTGTTGGACTTAATACTAGGTAGAAAAAATAATAAAAAAGATTTTAATCTAGATAGGATTGATAATGAAGACGATGGGTTCTGTTGCACATTAGTACTAGCAGCTAAGGGGTATCCAGAGTCCTATAAAAAAGGTTTCTACTTAGATTTAAGTACCATAAAAGAAACAGATCAACTTGTTATATTCCATTCTGGAACTGATATCGAACATGGGAAAATTGTATCAAAAGGAGGGAGAATTCTCTCTGTCAATGTATATGCAAATGACCGTCAAAAAGCAATTGATATGGCTTATGAAAAAATAAAAGAAATTAAGATATATGAAGATAAAGATTTTAAACATCAAAATCAAGATTTAGTATTTTTTAGAGAGGATATAGGGAATTAACTGTAAGCCTTATCTTTTCATTGAGTCAAAAAACTCTGAGTTTGTTTTAGTTGACTGCAATTTACTTAACATAAATTCCATTGCATCTAGTTCATCCATAGAATGAAGTACTTTTCTAAGAATCCATATTTTTTGGAGTTCTTCAGGAGTAGTCAATAACTCCTCTCTTCTTGTACCAGACCTATTTATATTTATTGCCGGATATATTCGTTTTTCTGCAATCCTTCTATCTAAATGAACTTCCATATTTCCAGTTCCTTTAAATTCTTCATAAATGACTTCATCCATTTTAGAACCTGTATCTATTAGTGCAGTTGCCAATATTGTTAAACTACCGCCCTCTTCAATATTTCTTGCAGCTCCAAAGAATCTTTTAGGTTTGGTTAACGAATTAGCATCTACACCACCAGATAAAACTTTGCCAGATGATGGCGCTATGGTGTTGTAAGCTCGTGCTAAGCGTGTAATTGAGTCTAGTAATATAATCACATCTTTTTTGTGTTCTACTAATCTTTTTGCTTTCTCTATAACCATCTCAGCTACTTGTACATGTCTATTTGCTGGCTCATCAAACGTACTTGCCACAACTTCTCCTTTTACCATTCTTGTCATCTCGGTTACTTCTTCTGGTCTCTCATCTATTAATAGAACAATGAGAATTGATTCGGGGTTATTGGTTATTAAACTTTGTGCGATTTGTTGTAACATGATTGTCTTGCCAGCCTTTGGTGGTGAGATCACAAGACCTCTCTGACCCTTACCAATAGGTGCGGCTATGTCAACTAATCGACCAGATATATCTTCTCTACTACCATTTCCGCACTCTAATCTTAATCTTTCATTTGCATGCAATGGAGTGAGGTTTTCAAACAAAATTTTATGTTTTGAGTTTTCAGTAGAATCAAAATTAACATTATCTACTTTTAATAAGGCAAAATACCTCTCACCTTCTTTCGGTGGTCTTATTTTTCCTTCAACTGTATCACCTGTTCTTAATGAAAATTTTCGTATCTGACTAGGTGATACATATATATCATCTGGGCCAGCTAAATACGAACTACCAGCATTCCTTAGAAATCCGAAACCATCTTGAAGTATTTCTAGAACACCTCCTCCTGATATATCTTCACCACTAGAGGAATGATTTTTAAGAATTGTAAAAATTACATCTTGTTTTCTTAGCCTACCGACATTCTCTGCACCCATCTTTTCAGCCATGGATATCAATTCTTGAATAGGTTTTTCTTTAAGTTCAGTTAGGTTCATATAAAAGTGATAATTATAATTATTAGAGTTTTTTGGGTAAGTTAAATATTTTCATTTAAAAAATTTTGTAATTCAGATTTTGTTAAAACTCCAACGCTCGTAGCTTTAAGTTCTCCAGCAGAAAAAATCATAATCGTAGGAATACCTCGAATGTTATATTTTGGAGCAGTATCGGGATTTTCATCTATATTGAGTTTTGCAAAAGTCACTTTGCCTTCAAATTCAGGTGCAACTTCATCTATAATTGGTCCAAGAACTTTACATGGGCCGCACCACTCAGCCCAAAAATCTACAAGCACAGGTGTATCAGACCCAAGAACCTTAGATTCAAAATCACTATCTGTTATATTAAGTACTAAACTCATAATAAAATTCCTCTGCTGTATTATAAATCGGATTGAATTGTGGTTTGCTTTGAATACTCATATATTATTACGTTTAAATAATAAGTCAAGCTTTATTAGGTATGATGCTCATAGTTAAATTTAGATAACTGAATTGACAAATTATTATTGTTCACATTTAATATTGCGCAAGATGATCCTCCTTGTGTACGTGTGTTTCCTGCTGCTCCTGGGTTTATTATATAGGGTCTTCTGGCTGTATCAATTATATGGTGATGTGTATGACCATAAATAATAGCCAGTGCATCTGGGAAAGTTTTTCTTAAGGAATCATGATAGTCAGGATAGTGTTTATGTCCATGAGTAACAACTATATCGCCAAGCGGAGTATTTATTTGTTCAGTATCATTTAACGTCGGATAAAAATCATTGTTTCCATTGACAGCAAAAAGCTTACTACACATCTTTTCTATATTGAGCAATATAGACTCATCCAGTATGTCACCAGCATGGATTACATAATCAGATGCTTCGATAAGGTTATATATTTTTTCATGCATAACACCATGTGTATCAGATATGATAATTATTCTAAAAGAGTTAGATGTAATATTATTAGTCATAAGTATATTTTTATAATTAGATTTAAAAAATTGTAGCGCCGAAAACTTTTACGGAATCATCTTCAATTCCCAAAACCAATCTTCCTAAATACTCTCCAGGTATTTCTGTACTAGTTTGTTTAAATAAAACGGTTACGTGATCTTTGCGTCGAAGGCACCCAAAACATTCTCTATCGATAGATAATGTGGTAAGCATTTTATTGCTTGCCCACTGTTTACCTATTTCAACTTCATTTGCACCAAATAACATATCTTTAGCAAAATGTTTTGTAAACCCGCCATAATCTTTTTTATTTGATGCTTGCACGAGACTATCCCATATTGGATTAGCAATCTCCATAATCTCGTCATCTGACATATCAACAAGATTCATTGTTCATACTCTTGTAAATTAACTAAGTTAGTTATGCTTTTTTTTCGCCTTCAGATTCTTCATCAATAAGATGGTATAGAGGTGCTTTTTCTAGTGTAAATTTACCAGTAGTTGGATCACGTCTTGAAACTGTTAAACAATGCCAATTATCATCATCAAGCTTGAGGAAATCTCCTCTGTAGTAATATCCTGGCCATCTTGTTTCTTCGCGGAACATTGTATGTTCAGCCACACATTGTGAAACCAACGCGCGATGTTTTAGCTCCCAGGCACGCATTAATTGATGTAGGTCTTCAGCTCCAACGTTTTCCAAGTCTTCTTGTAAAATTTCTAACAACTCAAGTCCTCTTTTAAGACCATTACCATTTGTCATGTAATTAGTACCTATTCCACCAACATAATCATCCATAATTTTTTGGAGTCTCTGAAGGCCTTGGATTGGTAATATATAACTAGGAGAAACAGTTCCAGCAGTAATCTCATTTCTACCTACAGTGTAATTTTCAAGAGGTTTATATATTATCTCTTTAAATTTCTCACACTGTTTCTCAGTAACTGTAATACCATTTGCTTTACCATCATTTATGTATTGTACTGCTGCTTTTGCACACAATCTTCCTTCGGTAAAAGACCCGGATGAGAATGCATGAGCTGTTCCGCCAGCTGCATCACCAGCTGCAAATAACCCATCTACAGTCATCATTCTATTGTATCCCCAAAAATATTCAGGTATACCTCCAGATATATCCTCTGGCCCACTAACCCAAGCACCAGAGCATGTAGCATGTGAACCCATAACATAAGGTTCTGAAGTAGTTAGTTCTGGGTTTTGGTATTTAGGATCTATGTCTTGAGATGCCCACACGACCGCTTGACCAACTGTCATACCCAAGAAATTCTCCCATCCTATAACTTCTAAATGAGGATCCTGGAAAGCTTCCATTGTTACCATATGAATAGGGCCTCTTCCTGCTGCTGTCTCTTGAATGAAAGCATGGTTTCTTAAACATGTTGGAGTTGGTATGTGATCTATATATTCACCAACCATCTCTTTTGTTTGGTCATACCATGTTTTTTCGTAGTTATCACCATTTGCATTTTGTGTATATGTTTTGAGATGAAGAAAATATGCTCCCACAGGACCATAACCATCTTTAAACCTTGTTAGGACAATGCGGTTTTCCATCTGTGTCATCTTGGCACCGACTGCTATTGGAAGTGCATATGCTGAACCATTACTCCAAGGTGCATACCAAGTTCGACCCATGCCTTCGCCGACTGCTCGTGGTTTAAATATATGAGATGCACCACCTGCAGCACAAATCACAGCTTTAGCACGGAATACATAATGATCACCCGTTCTCATATTAAATCCAGTGGCACCGCCAACTCTGTTGCTATTCGTTTCATCCATTAAGAGATGTGTAATCATGACCCGGTTATAAATTTTATCAGCAGATTTTTTAGCAGCTTCAGCCACGATTGGCTTGTAACTCTCACCATGAATCATTATCTGCCATTTACCTTCACGTTGAAATCTTCCAGTTTTTTCGTTACGCATAAGTGGTAATCCCCACTCTTCAAACATATGTACACAAGAATCTACATGACGAGCCATATCATAAGCTAAGTCTTCTCTAACCATTCCCATTAAATCATTTCGTGCATATCTAACATGATCTTCAGGTTGATTTTCATCCCACTGCATACCCATATAACAGTTGATTGCGTATAGACCTTGAGCAACTGCCCCGCTTCTATCGATATTAGCTTTTTCTGCGCAAATGATTTTCATGTCTCGACCCCAATATCTAGACTCAAAAGTTGCACCTGTTCCTGCCATGCCGCCACCGACAATTAATATATCGCAATCTTCATAATGTGTTTTGTAGTTCGCCATTAGTAGTACACTCCTTGTTTTAGTTTACCAACTTTTGCCATGACTGGTAATCCTGTCTCAGATACAGGAACCTTTCCGGTTTTAAGATATTTAGGTTCACCATACAATTGATTGTTCTCATGTTCTGCTTTTGTAGGAATATTTTTCTCAGCTAGATGAGGAATGTACTTACCCCATGGTTTTGTTGTGATTGGAGATACAAAACTTTTCATATGACCATTTCTAAATTTTATTTTCCAACTAATTACTCCTTTTTCTTCTTCTCTTAGAACTCTAACTTTATGCCCCATAGGTGCAAAGTCTGCATAGCCACGCACATCTATTGCATTTTGCGGGCAAGCTTTTACACAGGAATAACATTCCCAGCAAAAATTTGGTTCGATATTTACAGCTCTCCTAATTAATTTATCGATATGCATAATATCTGAAGGACAGATATCTACACAATGTCCACATCCATCGCATCTGGTCATATATACAAAAGTTGACATAATATTTCTCCGTTAATCTCTTCTTTAAACTCTAATTCTCTAATAATTCTGTGGTTCTTGACGTTTTATACCAAGTCCATACTGTTTTGGCAAGTCTGCCGGTTCAGGTAAATCATCTCTTGAACCATCTGCTTTTGCTAGGTGTTTCTGTATTGCAGCACCTGGCTTATAAAACATATGGGCAAATTTAGACCAATACACTCCACCAAATAATACAATATTTGATAATGCAAACAAAATAAAAAATAATACTGCTAGTACTAATGAATTAGTTGACTGAAAGTAAGACCACAGTAAACCAAATGTAGATGTTAAAACTAGTGACATTACAAACAAATCTGCAAAAACAACTCTAGTCCAACTGTATCCTTCTGATCTTACATCTACTCTTTGAATGAACCAAAACCAGTACCCTCCTATACATGTCATTAATGCACCTATATGCCATATTATTGGCCATGTAGATGTCGTTGGGTTGCTAAATATTAAAACAGCTGATGAAACCCAGAAAGCAATCGTTCCATACATGCCCAGTAAATGTGTGAGTCTTCTAGTTACACCACAGAATTCAGCGGAGGTTGCGACATCATGAGCTAAAGTTTTGGCAATGATAGCAACCTTTTTACCTGTAGGAACAGACTTAGTCGCAGATAGCTTTGCTTTTTTAGCATTCTCAAAGAAAAACTTAACATTCTTTTTATGAATCATATCAAGTACTACACCACCTATTGTAAGTACTACCATTAAAATTAGAAATATCTGAAGAGCTACAAATGGAACATTTAAAACATTATCTACAAAAGGATTGGTGGTTAGCATAATTTCTCCTTCATTTATTGAAACCTGATATTCGTTTTATTGACTTCCGATTATTATCAGATTCTCGAATTATTGGTAATGATATGATATCTAGTTCTTGGAAATGTCTGCATCTCTGAGTAATTGCATAATCAGTGATATTCTTATTGTATTTAGACATAATCTCTCCTTTCTATGATATCTGCTTGAATGATTATAGTATATATTTATAGTATTTAAAACGACTTAATTAGTAAATAAGCATATTCTTTATTTACCCTACTATCTAAAGGGATTGATAATATTTCATAAGTATTTCTGCGACTTCCTTTCTTGCAAATTCTTCTGGTAACTCTTCTCCATTTGATAACATCTCTCTAACTTTGGTTCCTGAAAGAAGGACAAAATCATCCTTGTTATGATCTTTCACATCTCGCATCATTACAACTTTATTGAGTTTTTTAGAATATGCAGTATGGTCTGCCGAGAAAATCTTAAGCTTAAGAGATTTCTTGACAATATCTAAGTCAAAGTTTTCTTGTGCTTCAAATGGGCCATAATAATCTCCAACACCAGCATGGTCTCTTCCGACAATTAAGTGAGTGCATCCACAATTTTGACGAAAAACCGCATGAAGAAGTGCTTCTCTCGGTCCAGCATAAAGCATGTCAAAACCAAAGCCAGTTATCATAACGGTATTTTCAGGGAAGTATAATTCGACCATTTTTTCTATTGCTTTGTTTCTAATATCTCCGGGGATATCACCATCTTTGAGTTTGCCTAATGTCATATGAATTAATACACCGTCAGCTTCTACTCTTTCTAATGCCATTTTGCATAATTCTTCATGAGCCCTATGCATTGGATTTCTTGTTTGAAACGCAACCGTAGTACCCCAGTTAGCTTTTGCTAACATATCTCTAATTTCTGGCGCAGTATAGAAAGTACCCGGGAAATCTTCTGGAAAATAGCTATAATTCAATACTTGGATATTTCCAGCCAACATAACATTTCCAAGACTGAGAAAATTAGCAACACCCGGGTGATCTGTATCAGTTGTGCCAAAAATTTTGTGTGTGAGCAATTGTAATTCATCGTCATTCAAACTGGTTATTTCAGATATTTCCTGGACTGCAATAATAGGGTTGCCGTCTATATTGGGATCCAAAAGTGCTATTTTTTCTCCAACAGCAAAATTATCATCAATTTTAGTAAGGTTAATAATTGGTACTGGCCAAAATAGCCCATTTTCGGTCACTAGATTTTCTGCAACAGAAAATGCATCATTTTTGCTCATAAAGCCCTCAAGTGGGTTGAAGTAACCAGCGCCTAACATAACTACATTTGCAGCTGCTGCAGAATTAATTAGTACTTTTTTCATATTATCTGCGTCTTGCAAAATTCGCTCTCTTTTTTGAACATCTTCAATAAATAAAGGGTTTAGAGTGCTTGATCCATGAGGCTCTATCAAATTTTTCATAAAAAATCCATAAAATTATAATTAAATTAGCATTGATGATGCAAGTGACTAATACTATAATCAACGTTGCAAAAAAGTCAAAGCACTTTTATGTGATATAGGTATAATACTATATTAAAAATATTAACAAATAAGAGAGAATTACATATGGAAGAAATTCTAGAAATAAGAGATGGGTGTTCTACCCCGGTACAACTATTAAAAAGCAAAGCATTTGCGCAGTACCTTGATATTTATAAAAAGCAATTTATTAAAGAGCTTAAAAATCGTGAAAATACTGATCTAAAAGAAGATGTACTTCATAAAATTGAATACATAGAAAGTATAGGGCCTGAAGCATACATATCTATAATAGAGGCTGCTACTCCACTTTCAGGAGACGAATTAAGGGATGCCAGAGATTCTGTGAAATTTATTGATGGTGCATTTCACCACTATAGAACAAAATCCTATACTAGACTTGTTAGATTGCATAATGAAGTTCTAGAAAATGGAATAGATGCAGAAGAAATAAAAGACAAAGTATCTACAAAAGCAGACAAATTATCAGAATTAATAATAGAAACCAGAAGGATTCTATTGATAAGAGCTGGTCTAGGTGAAGGAGTGAGAAGGACCCAAGGTTTGGAGTGTCATCCTAATGTTGCTGTTGGAGAAATCTCTGGGCATTATGTAAGCTTACCAGGAGATTATTCAAACTTAAATCAAGTGCCAGTTACTACTGCAGCTGATATGAGAACAGGTGTTTACTACACAACTCATGCAAACAAACGAGCTTTTCCTTTTTTTGCATTAGACCATAATCCAGTTAAAAATGATTCATTTAAACCAGAGGATTATGTAGCTATACCTTTTGAGATTGGAGCGTGGAATATATTATGCTACATCCATAAAACACGAGGTTACATAGAAATTGAACCTGGTCTATTAAATTTATTTCCTTTCTCTAAAATTGATAATATTACAAAAAAACAACCAGATGGAATTTTCGTATTAGGTTGTCCTAATTCTGATATGAAAGATCTTGGTTACTATCATGATAAGAAAAATGATATATTAGTTGGACTAATTCCAGGTCTCGATGAATGTCAATATTTCGGTTATGGAAAAAAACCTATGTTGACCCTACATAATGTGCTTTGCATATTAAAAGGCGATCTACCTCTCCATTGTGGTGCAACAAGATATGTTGTTAGATTTGATGAGAAAACTAATGAGCCATATATATTTGATTCATTCATCAAAGCTGATGATATGGGTAGAGCAACATTAGAAAATGATGTGCCTTATTTCTATGGTACTGAAACCGGTGCATTTTGTTGTTTAGATGGCTTTAGTGAACATGCCAAAATGCAAATGGAAGGCAGAGAGATAGGTTATAACAAGCACTCAGGTACTAATGCCAGACAGATTGTACCAGTAACGGAATACTCTGAAATTTCTACAGGCTCAGAACTTGATATCCTTTTATATCTAAATAACTATAAGCTTATGGATCCAGGTGAGGATTGCATGAAGACAGATATGACTCCTGATGATGCATTAGAACACTTCAGAAGCGGCGCAAGGGTTGCTGCTGGAAGTACACAAACACATAGAGGTGATGTTGAAATTAGTTATTGGGCTAACCCTTTCCCTCTCTTAAAAGATAAAGACTGGAAAGCACTACCTGAACATACTGACATATGTGAAAAGTTTGAAGAAATTGAAACTAAGTTTTGGAATAACTTTAAAAGTCGTGTGAAAGAAGGAAAAATGCAAATTGGTTTAGCTCATAGTATGTTAATGGCAGGTGTTTATAAAGAAAGTTCTGATGAGTTACTAGAAAAATGTGGATTTGATAGTCGTGAACTGGTTGAGCATCATGGCCCGGAACGTGCAGCTCATGATATGATTAAACTTATAAAAAATACCGCTGTTCATAAACGTAAATTGTTAGGTGACGATTCCATCAAAGAAGTTGATGTTACCATTGCCACAATTGGTGATAGTAGAACAGGTAAGTCAGAGATGGCAGAAAAAATGGAAGGTGTTTTAAACATGAGCTTGACTTAAATCTTAGAACTCAGTTTAGTCGCATCATATTCTATCCGTTTAACATATTAATTTGAGCCTGCTCCTTATCAAAAGGAGTAGACTCTCTTACATCTAATATTCTTATCTTATAAACAAGTTCTTTGCCTGCAAGATAATGATTGCCATCTAATGTGATGGTATCATTGTTCAAATCTATTACTCTAAAATCCTTCTTATCACCTTTTTCATTCACAAACGATATAAGCTCATCTTTTTTTCTATATTCTTCGGGAACATTAGATAATTTATCTTTAATAATCAACGAGTCATCATAGTTACCAAAGCCATCATCAGGCTCAATTCTAACCTCTAGTTCATCCCCAGCTTGTTTACCATTCAGCTTATCTTCAATTTTTTGAAGTAATTTTTTACCAAAACCTTGTATGTGAGAAATAGGAGAGTCTACCTTCTCTATAATGTTATTTTCCAAATCGAATATCGTATATGTTAAAACAACAAACATATCATCTTTTATTTTCTTACTATCCATATATCCTAATAGTCTGTAACGAATTAATGCTTTATAATAGTGTTAATAATAGCTCATAATCATGCAAAAACTAAGAAAAATAATAATACTAGGAGGAACTGGATTTATTGGTTCACAATTAGCAAATAAGATATTCAAGTTATCAGAAAAAGTGTGCATCTTGTCAAGATTTACTAATTCTAATCATGATTTGAAGCTAATACCTAATGTAGAAATAATCCAGACAAATGTACAAGACGAGAGGTCTCTTATACATAATTTCAAAGATTGTGATCTTGTTATAAATACTATTGGTATTCTTAACGAATACAATCAAGACAATACTTTTGAAAAATTACATTATGAACTTACTAAAAAAATCTCTAACGCATTAGCAAAAAACAAAATTAAAAGATATCTTCATATTAGTTCGTTAAATGCTGATGTTCATGCCAGAAGTGAATATTTAAGAACAAAAGGCAAAGCAGAAAGTTACTTGCTAGAGACAACAAAAAAATTTTCAAATATTACAATATTCAGACCCTCTATAGTGTATGGTGAGCATGATTCTTTTTTCAATAAATTTTCTCAAATATTAAAGTTTGCAATTATATTTCCGCTCGCATGCCCAAAGTCAAAATTCATGCCGATATATGTAGATGATTTAACGGAATTCATGATGAATTCTATTAATGATATAAATACATATGGCCGAACTTTTGATGCTACAGGACCAAAAGAATATACATTTCAAGAATTGATCAATATTACAATTAATACATTGAAAATAAAGAGATTTGTAGTTCCTCTAAATCAAACATTATCTAGATTGCAAGCAAGAGTATTTCAGAACCTTCCAGGTAAAATCTTTACCATGGATAACTACTATTCATTGCAAGTTGACAGTATAAGCTCTAACGGATACAAAGGCACATCTAATCTTGAAGATATAGTACCTAGATACTTAAATATAAATTATAAACAAAAAAGAATGATGAAGCTTAGAAAAGAATCAGGAAGAAAAAAATGAAGATATATCTTGTGGGCGGTGCAATTAGAGATAGTCTATTGGGACAACAGGTAAAAGAGAGAGACTGGGTTGTAGTTGGATCTTCACCGGAAGAAATGCTTAAAAAAAAATTTAAACAGGTTGGAAAAGATTTTCCAGTATTTATCCATCCAGAGACTGGAGAAGAATATGCTTTAGCCAGAACAGAGAGAAAATCTGGCCATGGTTATACAGGCTTTGATTTTGATACAAATCCTAATGTTACGATTGAAGAAGATTTATCAAGGCGCGATATAACAATCAATGCTATTGCTAAAGATGAAAATGGTAGATTAGTAGACCCTTTTAACGGACAAGAAGATATCAAAAATAAAAAAATAAGACATGTTTCAAATGCATTTTCTGAGGATCCTCTAAGAGTTCTGCGGGTGGCAAGGTTTTATGCAAGACTACAGAATTTTGAGGTAGTGCCCAATACTTTAAAATTAATCGGAGATATAATAGAGTCTGGCGAATTAGAATTTTTAACTGCTGAACGCATATGGATGGAAATATATAAATCTGATGAATACTTAAATGAATTTTTTAGTTTTCTCATTAAATGCAATGCGGGAAAGATATTATTTCCTGAAATCAAAAACTATAATTTCAAGTGTTTCTATTCTAATAATCCAAAAAAATTAGATGTTATTGCAGTCCAAATATATAATTGGATAGACTCAAGGAGTGATATTGTATCATTTTCAGACAGACTAAAGATACCAAATGAATGCAGAGATCTTACATTACTATTAAATGATTGCTTCAATGATTTTGTTTCATATGTTCCAAAATCTACTGATGAAGCTAAAAAATTATTATCGTTAATAAAAAAATTAGATGCTAGAAAAAAATCTCGATTAGAATCGTTTATGGGATGTGTCTATAACACTGATATAAATTTGTTTGATGGTCATAAGAATTTTTATGAAAGCCTTATGGGTAATATAATGAACTATAAGTTAGGCGATGAAGATCAATCTAAATCAGGAAAAGAAATAAAAAAAATTATTGAAGAAGCGCATATGAATATTGCAAGAAAGCATATTCAAGATTTTCTAGATAAACATAAGCAAACTAATACCTAAAATAATTCGGTATATGATATATGGCGTAAATGATATTTTATTTATAGTAGATATAAATAAATGGATAGTTATGTATGAAAATATAAAAGATAAAAACATTCCAAGCAAGTGTTCATTTAAGATTCCGGTGTTACTCTCTTCATATAATTGTATTGATTGATATGCAGTCGCCATAAAAATAGCAGGTATTGATAGCAGAAAGGCAATCTTTATAGAGTCCTCTCGGCTAAAGTTTGCCAATAATGCGGCGGTAATAATAATCCCAGATCTTGATACACCAGGCATTATAGCTAATGTCTGCATCAATCCGATAAAGATAATGGTATAGATACTAATATTTGAAAACTTAGTTACTACTTCCTTCTTTCTAACATCCGCTAAATATAAGATAATCCCGAATAATAATGTCATTGATGCTATAGAAAGAACTGAACGCATATTTTGGGAGACAATATCAATAAATAATAGACCTATGATTGGCAATGGCATAGAGCCAATAATTATTAATCTAAGGTAGTTTAATCCCTCATCACTAAATGAGAATAAGCTTCTAATCTCCTTTCTATAATATATTAAGATTGCAATTAATGACCCAAAGTGTAGTGCAATATCAAATCCTAAACCCTGATCTTTAAGCCCCAATATATAAGAAGAAAGAATCAAATGGGATTGACTAGATATAGGAAGAAATTCAGTTATACCTTGAATAATTGATAATATTAATATGTGTGTAAAGTCCATTCTATAACTTAGCCATTTGGTTAAATTCTCTCGTCGACTTTAGCTCTGTATCGATATTCTTTTGCATAACAAGGACCTTGAATAACTCACCCATTGTATTGGGCAATAGAATATTTTTCAATTTATTTGATTCTATCAAGATCTCATCATCACTATAATCTTTTGATTGATATATATCTAGTATATTTAAATTAATCAAAAAAGCAGACTGTGATAAAAACCCTGAAACAATTAAACTTGTGTTGAGGGATAAATTTTTCAAATGAGAAAAATTAACAAATGAAGATATGTCTTGATTACCTATATGTGAAAGAGGATCAAAATTTGATTTATGCTTATGGACACATACAAGTGTACCATCACATCTATCTTGCAAGAAATATTCTTGAGAAGTATATCCATAATCAATAATAAATAAAACTCCTGACTTCATACACTTATCTATCAAGTTAATCCATTTAGAGTAATTTAAATTCAACTCACTTACATATTTATCAGAGAAATCTATATTATGATTATTTTTTGCTTTAGATAACTCATTTGTGAAATTATTTAATGGTTCATCCCATTTATAATTTAAAGAATTATTATTTGATTCTATGTATAATGTTTCAAGTTTAGAATTATTAATTCTAAATCTTTCAGTTGGTAATGCATCAAAGAACTCATTCGCTATTATAAGTCCATCTATTTTTATATCCTCAAGATTAGTAACCCACTTGAAAATATTATAGTGATTAGGAAACTCTTTTCTAATTCTTTCCTGCTGATAACTAATCAGATTTTGTGAAATCTCAAGGATAATGTATTGACTTGGTAATGATTTATTTATCTTTAAATGCTTGAGTATAGAAATAGCTAAGCTACCATCACCGCCTCCAAGCTCAAGAATAGACGATATTTTTTGAGATTTAATGATATTAATGAATTCATTGGATATACATTCTCCAAACATTGATGATGTAATAGGTGACGTTACAAAATCACCTTGTTTACCAAATATAGTTGATTTATTCGTATAGTATCCATAATCAGGATGATAAAGACATAGATTCATAAATTCAGAGAATAATATCTTTTTATTTAACTTAATTTTATTATGTAAATATTGTTCTATCTGATTTTTCATAACTTATACTCTTATTATAGTGTACATTTTTTCATTTACCCTTAATATATATCTATGGCTAACAATAAAACTATTCTAATTACTGGTGGAGCTAAACGTATAGGGTTAGCTATCTGTCACTATATACATGATAGAGGATATAATTTAATAGTTACATATAATAAGTCTATTAAAGAGGCAAGGAATCTTAAAAAAGAGCTGAATCAAGTTAGAGCTAGTTCATGCGATATCATTAAGATGAACTTTACGGGCTCTACTAACTTCAAACAATTCTACAAGAAAATAATGCAATCTTTTGGAAGAGTAGATGTTCTTATAAATAATGCATCAAAATTTTATCCAACAAATATGAAGATGATTAATGAAAAAAATTGGAATGATCTAATCGATACAAACCTTAAAACACCCTTATTTTTATCAAAAGTATTTAAAGATGAATTAAAAAAAAGAAAAGGATCAATAATCAATATTATAGATATTCATGCTGATCCCCCATTGAAAGACCATATTATCTATAATATAAGCAAGGCAGGCCTACTGTCACTAACGAAGACCTTAGCTAAAGATTTAGCTCCTCATGTGAGAGTCAATGGTGTCTCACCAGGAGCAATAATGTGGCCAAAACAAGATTTATCAAATGCAAAGAAACAGAAGGAAATTTTATCAAGAATACCTCTTAAAAGAGCAGGAGATCCAAATGATATAGCAAAAGCAGTTTTATTTTTGATAGAGCAATCTGATTATGTCACGGGTCAAAATATCAATGTTGATGGTGGCAGAAAACTAAATATGTAGAAATATAGGTAAAGCTATAAAACTACATAAAAATAATGTTACCGGGCATCTTACAAAATAATAAAATTCTATTCTTGATTTATATGAATTAGTACAATAAATTATATAATCTAAAATTAGCTGTGATAATAAAGATACAATTAAGATTGATGCAAGAATTTCATAATCCAACCTTAATAACGTAAGCACTATTAATATAAATGATATTAAACTTGGTATAGCACCATAAAAAGTCTTAATTATAGAGCTATCTATTTCGACATCCCAGTTCATTGCCCCAATAAATGTATAAATTATTAATGTGTAAAAAATAAAAAAGTCATAAATGATTGTATGGCTTATTGATCCTATAAAAAAAAGATCTATAGATATGGATATAATTGGTATTAACCCAAGATATGCTATTATGCCTTGAACTTTTATATTACTCATTTAAATTTAAATCTACTTTCCCTATTATTTGTTGTTCTATTTTATATGTATCCATAATTTTTTTATTAGTAATTTTCTTTTCTGGATGAACATAATGAGGGGCTATATCTACAAGCGGTCTTAATACAAAATCATATTTCAGAATTTCATCTCTAGGTAATTTAATATTTTCACCATCACAAATTAAATCATCATAATACAATATGTCAATATCAATAGTCCTAGAACTAAATTTAGTTTCATTAAAATTTCTACCATGTTTATTTTCAATTTTTTTTAGTATGTTATTGAGATTATGAATATCTATGTTTGCTTGAAAATAACAAACTAAGTTATAAAAATTTGGTCCATCAAAACCCATGGATTTAGTCTCATAAACTGGAGAAATTTGAATATCGCCATATAACTCTCTTATCATATTTAAACATGATTTAATATTATTAACTCTATCAACATTACTACCAATTCCTAAATAAATTTTATTGGTCATTTTTGGTTCTTTCGATTATTACACCGACTTCTTTAGACCCGGTAACGGCGCCTGGTTTACTAAATCTTCCTTTTATGTGTTCAATTTCAAATTCCTTAAATATCATTTGTATAGTTTCTTCTGCCAATGTCTCAATTAGTAAAAACTTACTACTTTCTATGAATGCCTTAACCTTTTTTGAGACATCCTTATAGTCAACAGTATTAGATATTTCTTCAGTACTTGAAGCCTTGCTAATATCTGTGCTGATTTCAAGGTCAATACATACCACCTGCTTAATCTTCCTTTCCCAATCATAAATACCTATTATGGTCTCGATACATAATTCCTTTATAAATACAATATCCATGCTACATCCTTTATAATTTTAATATATATATTGTATATGAATATGTTTCTGATATCATTATTGAGTTTGGAGATATAAATAATGTCGAAAAGATGCCAACTAACAAAAAAAGCAGTAATGTCCGGAAATAATGTATCACATGCTAAAAATAGGACACGTAGGACATTTGAGCCGAATCTTCATAATCATAGATTATGGTCAGAAGTTCAAAAAAAATGGATTACGCTAAAGCTCTCAAAGAAAGGTTTGAGAATAATTGATAAATTAGGACTAGATAAGGCGCTAGAGAAATACGACATAACATAACACTATTATGAGAGAAAAAATTAAATTAGTATCATCAGCTGGCACAGGGCATTTTTACACAACAACTAAAAATAAGAAGACTATGCCAGACAAGTTCGAGATTAAAAAATTTGATCCCAAAGCTAAAAAGTATGTATTGTATAAAGAAGCTAAAATTAAATAATCAACTTACTACTTTGTAACCCTTTAAACTATCCGAAAATTGACCCAGGCAATCAATTCCTTTGCTTTTGGCTTCTGCACACCACGCATCGAGAGTTATAATAAAATTTTCATGTTTTTGATTTCTGGTATTTAAAATATCAAATAATTTGTTCTTCAGATGATATGCGGTCTCAAGTGTCGAGCAACTATTAAATATTTCATGTAACTGATTACTTTGTTGATTGGTTATTCTATGTGGCTCTCTAGCAAATGATGCTTTTGACTTTCTTATAAGACTCTTCAGTTTTTTATCTGCTTTATTGAATTCAGCTGTCATCAAAGGTTTAATAACATCTTTTGTATAATTTGTAATGACAGTCAGCTTAGATCTTAGTAACGCATTACTGACCTCAAAATTAAAATGGGCACCAGACGAATCTATTATCGTCTTTGGAGCTAATCGCTTAACACTGACAAGTCTACAGAAAGAAAATATTTTAATATACATCCACCCTATATCAAACTCCCATGGTTTAAGAGAAAACTTAGCTGCTGTTGGAAAAGCATGATGGTTGTTATGTAATTCTTCTCCACCTATTATTATACCTAAGGGGATCATATTAGTTGAATCATCACTAGTGTCATAATTTCTGTAACCCCAATAATGACCTGCTCCATTAATTCCTCCAGCAGCAAATATAGGAGTCCAAGCCATTTGAATCGACCAAATTATAATACCAACAAATCCAAATAAGAAAATATTCATAATAAATAGAATTAAAATACCTAAGTTATTCCTACCTGTATAAATATTCTTTTCGACCCAATCATTAGGACAATTCTGAGAATATTTTTTAATTGTCTCATGATTATTTTTTTCTTCATGATATAAATCTGCTCCACGTAATAAGACATTTTTAATCCCATGATAAGCCGGACTATGTGGATCATCTATAGTCTCTACTTTGGCATGATGCTTTCGATGGATGGCAACCCAATCAGCTGTTCTCATTGATGTGGTTAACCAGAGCCAAAACCTGAAAAAATGTGACAGAATTGGCTTTATATGAATTGCAGAATGACAGACTCCACGGTGAAGATATAAAGTAATCGCTACGATAGTAATATGGGTCACTATTAAGGTATAAACCACGTATTCGACCCATGTAAATTCAATTATTCCGTTAATAAGTATTTCAATCATATGTATATATTTAAATAATGTTTCATCATATGATAGATTAAAAAATATGTCCAATCAATCGAAACAAATATGCCTGAATTACCAGAAGTAGAGACAGTTGTTAGGTCTATAAATCAATCACTTAAGTCGAATTGCATTAAGACCTTAAATATATTCAACGATAAATTAAGATGGAAAATTGATCCATATACTAAAACAATAGCCTCAAAGGCTCAAATAAACAATATATATAGGCGAGGGAAGCATATAATCTTTCACTTAGATAAAGGTTTTTTAATAATTCATTTAGGGATGACAGGAATAATAAGATATAGCGAGAAAAAATCTTATTTCTCTAAAGAAAAACATGATCATTATGAAA